>JGI994J12354_10000860_pt1 | contig 30981 bp, 25 predicted proteins | sample IntmicLarv3ML3BL_FD_12354 | JGI IMG/M metagenome (IMG submission 12354) | reverse complement strand
CCACCTTTTTGATTAACAACGCTTATTACTTTCGCCATACTTAACACCTCCGAAATATTGTGGGTAGTTACTCTATATTCAAAGGGACTGAACCAGTCACGCAGGTCCAGCCCCTTTAATCTACCCGCCTTTGACGATATATGCCCTTTTTCGGGCATAAAAAAATAGGACTAAATCAGCGAAACCCTTGTGTCGTGGGGTTTTTCTAACTTAGTCCTATTATAACGCCAGCATGGTGCGATATTGATTTTGATACAAATACGGTTTATATAAATCGTAGTAGGGTTGCGGTTGGTAATGTTGTCATCGAGAAATCACCAAAAACAAAGAGCAGTACAAGAGTGTTATCCTTGATGCCTGTTGTTAAAACTTATTTGTCAGATTTAAAACAAAGAGAGGGCAGGTATGTCAACATTGACAGTTCATTGATTTCAGAATATATCTGTTGTATGCCAAACGGAGAACCAATCAAACCCGATTATGTTACCAGAACTTTCAAACAAGCTGTTCGTGCTTTAGGATTTTCTGATGATTATAGGTTTCACGATTTAAGGCATACGCTGGCTTCTTACCTAATGAAGAAAAACATAGGAATTCATTTAGTGAGAGATTGGATGGGTCATGCCCATATCAGCACCACATTGCACTATACCCATCTTGATTCAGAACAAAAGACTATGACGGCTGATGTTTTAAACAATTTTTTAGATATATCGAGCCTATGAGCTTATTAGCATTTCATTAGCAAAAATATTATTCGACAAATATTGACATGTGACAAGAAATAATAAAGGGATTCGTCTACCCCGACGAAACCCTTTATTAATCAGCTTTTTTAGCTATGCACTCGACAGGACTTGAACCTGCACGGGCGTCCGCCCATTAGATCCTTAGTCGCTCAAAAAATGTATACAGGCTGAATTGTTGCGATAGAGGGTAATAAATCCCGTTAAATCAAGGTTTTCAAAGACCTTGATTTCCTACACATTTGATTCTTTTGTATTTTGACCCTTTGATTAGTATATTGATTATTTTTTATTTCTTGTTTTTAAGCGGTTATAAATTGTTCTGATTCTAATTTTATTCTTATTCTGTTAAGTTCTTGTAATATATCAATTATCCTTTTTATATCTAACATTCTTTGTTCTTTTGCTCTAATAAAAATGACATTATAAATAAGTTCGACAAATTCTGCATTTTCTATTTGTTTTTCCATATTGTTTTTTGTTTGTTCTAAATTAGTCAAATCTTTCAATACTCCTAATTCTAAAAATAAATCAATTATTTCATCTACTAATACTTTTCTCTCCATAGCTATACTCCCCCTCTTTTTCTACAACTAAATCTAAAAAGTCGGCAAATTTATATATTGCACTCTTTTTCAATTTTCTATATTCGTTTGAATCACTATTATTAAATCCCAACATATCAACTATTTCATCTTCATATTTTCGATTTATGAAGCACTCTATAATATATATTCGTTCTTTATCAGACAAAATATTTATAGCCCAATAATAGCTTGATATGTATGTTTCTAATTGTTCTTCTTTATAGTCTTTTGCGGATACACCAAATACATCTTTCCTAATCGGGATATATGGTTGTTTTTGATATTCTTTAGAAAAATCATAGTTCGCAGTTAATCCGCTTTGGGTTTTTATTTTTTCCAATTCCCAATACAACGTTTCTAAATATATAAAATAATTATTTACGTTCTTTTTTGTTTCTTCAAAGTTGAAATTTTCTAAGTTTTTAAATGAAAATATTTTTTCACTATACATATATGGTTGCCTCTTTCTAATTCAATAAAAAAAGATGGTCAATATTATAATTGCCACCCCTTTGATTTTTTATATTTGTATTTTAAAAATTGTTTTTTAAAACAAAACATCACCAACCTTTATATAAATATTATTCTTTCGAAAGAACTTAACTTTATTATAGCTAATGTTTTTGTCGTATTATGTCTATTGTTGTCGATGTATTATATATTGTCAAAATAAATTGGTTTTAAAATAATTCACACTACCAACATCCTTTCCACAGAAAAAACCTGCCGTAAAGCAGGTTCTATGTGTCGAGTTTTTTCCCGATAATACAGATTATAGCACGTGTATTAGGAAATGCAAGGGTAAATCTCGAAGAAATGATTAGCTTTTAGTGTAAGATAGCGTTGTTTTGGTGCGAATCAGCGTTGTTTGTAATTTACACCGTAAAAAAACAATTATTTTTACATAACTGTTTTTTTGCAAGGTTAAGCCTATTTGTTTTTTTCTAAATCGTGTAGAAATCGTGTATGAATTGTTTTTGTTTTATGTAAACCCTTTATATTAAAGGGTGTTTCTCAAAAAATGGTGGAGAATATCGGATTAAAAATAAACTGCATTATAATTGTTTATTATCTTTCAAATATAAGCTGAAATCCTTTATTTATAGGCATTTTCGTTTATTCTCTATAATTCAGTATTTATCAACTTTTTTATTGTTTTCAGATAAATCGTGTAGGAAACGTGTACAGCTTATTAAGCGATACTATCGAGAATTGCAATCGCTTTTTCTTCTTCTCTTGGGTATAAATGACAATATGTATTCCAAGTCATTTCTATTCGTGTGTGTCCTAATCTTCTTGCGACTTCCTGTATATTTATATTGCTGTTCGCAAGTACAGAAGCATGAGAATGTCTAAAATCATGTATTCTGATAGTTTTCAAACCTGCTTTTATTGAATATATCTCATTTTTTCTTTGCAGTGTAGTATCTCTTATACTGTTACATATTCTAAAATCATCAGTAAAATTATGTAATTTTTGTTGCCTTTTCTTATGCTTGCTTAATATTTCCATTAAAGATAAAGGCATTTGTAATATCCTTATTGATGATTGATTTTTCGGAGCTGTTTCTATATCTCTGCCATCAAGATTTTGTACCATACTACGATTTACTGTTAAATATGAGCTATCTATATCCGACCATTTTAAAGCGTGTATTTCACCTTTTCTTAATCCTGTATAAAAAGCTATATTAAAGAAAACATAATAATTCCACTCGGATAAGTCTTTGTGTAGGGCTTCTTTTTCTTCTGCGTATTCTTTAGCCGTCGTAATAAATTTTTTGTATTCTTGTGGCGTGTATATTTTCATTTCAGCTTTAATTCCCAAAGTCTTTTTAAAATTACCTATTCTTGTTAATGGATTCTTATGTAAGTATTCCATTTTGACGGCATAGCTAATCATTGCGCTAAAATATATAAATGCTAATTGTTTTGTCTTTAGGGCTAATTTTCTTCTTTCCATAGATGTTTTCCAATTTTGAATTGATTTAGCTGTTATTTTGTCGATAAAATAATTCTCAAATGTTGGCAAAACATAGTAATAATAAATTTCTTGTATTCTTGAGATTGACGTTTTTCTTAATTCATATGATTTAGCTTCTTTATATTCATTAAATAACTCTTGAACTGTCATTTTTTTAATCGGCATTTCGCCTTTGTTTTTGAGTTCATCATTTAAACGCATTTCTAAGTTTTTCGCAACATCAGACCCATACACAACCCTTGTTAATTGTTTAGGCTGTCCGCTATCATCAAAATAATTTATACGCACGTTGTATTTTTGTAAACCGTCTTTTTTGCCGTTCGATTTGTATATCGGCATTTTAACCTCCTTTAACGGCTTAACCTTATATAAATTATAACTTGAAAATCCAAATTATACAAGGTTCAGCCATTTCACATATCTTTATATAGATAATTCTTTTATCTTCTTCATGCGTTTTTCTAAGTCGTTAATATCAATCCCCCATACATCATAAGCAATAGCTGTATTTATTTTATAAGCATTAAATGTTGGCATATTTCTTTTTATCATTTCTGCTTTAACAATTTTCTTTAACTTTGATATGGTGGCGGACGAACGATTACCAAACAAACAGTTAATTTCTTTGTTGCCGATTTCTGCATTTTCATAATAAACCTTTAAAGCTGTTTCTATATTTTTAATAGATGGAATGTATATATTAGTTACCCCCTTTACAAAAAAAGACCTTGTGAGGCAGATTTCCTCACAAAGTCTTAAATACATAATAAAACTTAGAATTAAAAAACTATTATTACTTCTTGCGTAGAACCAATCCATTGTATCAAACTGCCGATGTTTTCTGCGACGAAACGGATTGGAAGCATTGTACGGTCATTAATTATCTGTGGTGCTACGTCAAGTTTCAGCTGTTCATAGTTGACGGTATAATCAAGACTTTCGATTTTCATTTCAACATTATATTCACCGACATTTAAGGACACAATCCTTTCATCGTCATACCAATCAACATAACCGCCCATTGTTTCAATGACAGCTCGTATAGGCATTAGTGTACGTCCGTTTATAATAACAGGTGTCGTACCACGACCGGGGTCAATTTCTAATGTTAATTCATTATAAAGAATTGTGTCCTTATCAACTTTCATAAGAATATAGTTGCGGTGTCTTCCCCAATCTGCGCCAAGTATCATATCGGTTTCGACGGTTGTTTCCTGCATTTCAAAAACAAGTTCGATTTCAATGATGTTTCCGTTTTCGTCTTCATCAAGAACATATATCGTATAAAAATATGTTGTGTTTGAATCGACATTTACATCAACAAACTCTGTACCATCAATGTTTTCACAGATTGTTTTTCCTTTATCATCTTCATTTGTTGAGCGGTATATACGGTATTTTTTCAAACTTTTATGCGGTGTCCATTCTAATTTTACACCGACATTTACATCTTCGGCTTTTGCGATAGAATCTGCGCCTACATTTTCTTGTGGTGTAGATGTTGAAGTCGCTTCTGTTGTCGGTGTTTGTGTAGGAATGATAGTTGGTTTATCTGTCGTTTTTGAATATGTCGGTTGGTTAGTTTGTGTTGAAGTTGGTATTGATGAAGGTGCGACAGTTTGTGTTGGCATGGGAATCGGTGTTGGTGATGGAGTCGGTGTTATTATTTGAATCGGCGGGTTACCAAAACCTTGTAAATGCGGATAGTCATAACCAGAAATCATAATCCAAACAGAAGTAAAGTCCCATCCGAGTGATTCATATGTTGATTGATTTTTAGCTTCAACAAGTGAAATTAGACCATCCGAATCGTCCGTGGCATTACCTGATATATTTGTAAGCGCAAAAGTATTTGATTTTTGACCAAAACCAATTAAATGGCTGTAAAAATGGCTTGGAATCCCTGTGTTTTCGGCAATAATCCTATCAGATAAACAAAATGTTTTTTCTATTACTGTAGTATCTTCATGGGAATAACCTGTTATCCCTCCCGCTGCTGTTCCATCTGCATGAGCCAAATGATTATCAGAAGGAGAAAACGCAGATATGCTACCTTTATTGTAACAATTTCGTATGGCAGAAGGATAATTTGCATCTGATGCGCTTCCGCATATTCCTCCTGCTATTACCTCATAATTATATGATGAATCAGAAGAAGCGGATACCATACCTACATTGTAACAATTATTAATGTCGGCATAGGAAGAACCGCATATACCACCAGAATTAGCAAATGAATCACCAGAAGTGTAAATATTTCCCGTGTTAAAGCAATTATTAATATATTGATCATAATTAGGGTGAAAAATATTCGCACTCCCGCTTATCCCTCCTGCGCAAGCATAATTCATGGCAAAAGCGGATATATTTCCTGCATTGTAACAATTATAAATGTATAAAGATTCACCGCATATTCCTCCGACTGTGGAATTGTAATTAGTAAAATGAGAGGCAGATATATTTCCGATGTTATAACAATTACTTATTATTCCCCAAGAAACGCCACATATTCCACCGCCATAACTGTCTTTGTATTCAGCAGAAACTGAGATTGTACCAGAATAAAAACAATTAGTAATTGAGGAGGATAAGGCAGACATTCCGCTTATTCCACCTGCATAAACACTTGATGACGAAGACGAAATATCAATGTAACTATTCTTCAACCCAATATTTTTTATCGTTCCATTATCGACATATCCAAACAGACCAACGTACGTATAATAATATCCGGGCGAGGTTTCTTCTACACTTCCGTTTGTAATTCTCAGGTTCTTTATAATATATCCTTGTCCATCAAAAATGCCAGTAAATTTTGTAGCATAATTACCAATCGGCACCCATTCACCGCCATTTACAGTTGATAAATCTATATCTTTCATCAACACATAAGAACCCGTTAAGTCATTCCGTACATTCCATAAATCCTGCGCTGTAAAAATCTCAATCGCAGTCGGGTCGGGAGCTTCGATTGGTAATAAAAATTTTTCTTCGCTACCATAACCTGCTTGAGTTTCAATAATCGGAACAATCGTTAGTGATATTGCAATAACGAAAATTAAAGCAAATAAATTCTTAATTATTTTAGGCATTTTAATTGTCCTTTCCTTAATGTTTTTAGAGCGGCACACAGCAATCTCGTGTGCGCCGCTTCACATAGTGATATGTGTAAATTATTTATAAAACACGATAATTATTTGTTTTTCACTACCAATCCAAGCAATCTGATTGCCTATATTCTCTGCGACGAAACGAATAGGCAACATCGTGCGACCGTCTATTGATTGAGGAACAACATCCATCGCAGAGGGATTACCGTCCACAAGTATGTTCTTTTCCTGTAACCACATTAAAACATTACGTTTGTTGGCGTCTATAGTAACTTTTGATTCTGCTTCATCCCAAGCGACATTACCACCCATTGCTTCAACGGCATGGCGTATAGGAACTAATACTCGACCGTCAAGGTTTTGCGGAGCTGCGTCTATTTCAATGTAATCTGTACCGACCTGCATAATTTTTTCTTCAAGTTTCATTATAATAAAACTCTTTTGTTTTTCAACGACACCATCACCGCTATCGTCATCATCGTCAATAGGTTCTAAAATGGATTCAGTTTTAATAGCCAATACTTCGCTCGGTTCACCGAGAACTTCTTCTTTTAATTCCATTGTTGATTGGTCGAACGAGGCTTCCTCTATCATTTCACGGATTGTATAATAATACGTTGTATCTGATTCGACATTTACATCAACCCATTGCTTTAATTTGATTAATGGGAAATCGGTTATGGATATTCCTTCTTCTCCTTCAACCGTTGAGCGGAATATACGATAACCAAGTGGGTTATCGTTTGGCTCATAATAAAAGCTAACACCGACATCCGTTCCTATTGCTGTCATTTTGATTCCATTTTTCTCACCCACTATCGTTACGATATTTACGTTTTGCATATCGGGCGAGGCTGTAGGTTCTGTTAGCGGTTCAATGGTCGGTGCTTCTGTTGGTTCTTGTGTAGGTTCGGGTGTCGAAGTTGGCGTAGGGGTCGCAGTCGCTAATAATGAACGTGAACGATATACAGTCCTCGAAGCGTTGTCGCCCGGTAAAGGCGTTGTAAAATACCATCTTTGACCGCCCAAGATAACATATGACTTAGCGCTGTCAAAAGCAGTTGAAGATGCATCTGCCCATTTTGTTAATTCCCACCGTTCTGCCCATGAGCCTATGGTATTAATTTTTTTACAGTTAGCACAGGCATATTGACTACCCCAATAAGGCGATTTGAAACTACAAGAACTACAAGTGAAATTATAATATCTGTATTGTGTAGATGTTTGAACTTCAACTGTATCTGAAGCTGTAATTTTGCTTTCTTGCCATGCGCCCCAATCACTCCAACCTGCTCTTGGTGTAGGCGCAGGAGTAGGAACAGGGGTAGGCGTAGGAGCTGATAAGGGCTTAAAATATATTGCACCTTGAAATGTGTATCCATAACTTTTATAACTTCTTATGAAATCGTCAAGATTAGCTTCTTTTCTTTTTGCTATATTTCCATAACCATCTGTAAAACTGTCAGTATAATAACATTTATTATCTTTAATTGCGTATATAAACATAACATGGTTAGGTGAAAACCCAACCAAAAGATGATAAATCTCACTTCCGTACTCCTTAACAAAATCTTTGAGAGCAGATTCGCCAGATTTTTTTATTGCCGTATACTTTTTAGTTGACGTTTCTCCAGACGGAAAATTTGAATACCAAGTACCTCCGCTGCCAAATGGCGAATACTTATGTATTCCCAAATGTAATAATTGATAAAACGCAAGTGTTGTACATTCATTGTCAAAATTAGAATCTCCTATGTGTTGTGCCACAGGGTCATAAGTAGCCTTTTTTGAATCAGCTGCGTGCATTTCAGTAGCTTTAACGCACAAGGCATCAACTGCTTTTTGTATTTCATTAACAGTCGCTGCGGGAACTGTCAATACCCCCATAAACGAAGATATTAATAAAACAGCACCAAGAAACAAACACAATCTTTTTTTCATCTTAAACTCTCCTTTATTTTTTATTAAGCCAACTATTAAAAGGTGTACCTTTCTATAAATACCGAAATTGGAAATTATTTTTGATTCTTATAAAAATAATTCTTGCATTTCGTGGGTTTCCTGTTATAATTTTAAACTGTTAGGGGAAATACCCCCACAAAAAAGCCAGCTATAAAAAGGTACACCTTTTTATAGCTCTTATTTTTTCTTTATCCGCCTATATTCTCGTAAACGGTTGTAAAATGTGGCTTGCTTTAAGCCTGTTTGTTTTAAAACTTCTGAAATTGGTATCTTACCTCGCTCCCATCGTTTAACTAATTCGCCAAAATCCGCAGGGGGCTTTTTTATAGGACGACCTAAATGAACACCTCGCCTTTTCGCCGCTGCGATACCTTCGGCTTGCCGTTGTAATATATACCCACGTTCTAATTCCGCAACCGCTCCAAATACGGTCAACATAAATTTTCCTGTCGGCGTTGTCGTGTCGATATGCTCTTTTTGACTTACGAACTCTACGCCTTTTATTGTGAGCTTATCAATCAATTCAAGCAAATCCCGTGTGTTGCGAGCGAAACGACTGACCGATTCCACAATAATGGTGTCCCCTTGCTCGACTTTCTCAAGTAACTTTTGTAATCCCGGACGAGTTGTATTCTTTCCGCTTTGCTTGTCAATGAATATTTGCTCTTTGGGGATTTTTAATGTTTCCATCAAGTCGAGCTGACGAACTTCGTTTTGATCCGCTGAAGATACCCTGCAATATCCGTATGTTTTCATAATATACCAATCCTTTTCTAATAAAATAAAGGCTCGCACATTGATTGTACGAACCTTACAAAGTAATAGCGATAATTTTATTTACTTTACTAAAAAAATTGAAACATACAGTAAAAGGCATTGTGTGATATAAACGCACAATGCCTCTTTATTACATATTTTCTTCAATTTTCTGTAATCGTCTTGAAATTGGTGGGTGAGTGCTTCTAAGCTGTTCCATGAACTTTTCGGGACTTGTTTTATATAACAAATCAAGTTCTTTAAGTGTCATATATAATTCCTCGCCATATCCACAGCTACAAGCGAACTTATCTGCTCGATATTCACCCTTACGGCTTGTAGGCATTAGAATAAGGTCACCAAGAAGGATTATTGCTTTATAAATAAATATAAGCACTTTATTAACAATACCCAAAGCCCACGCCTTATCATCGCTCGGCATTGTTTTACTCATAAGGCGGGTTATTAGTAAAATAGCTTTAGTAAAAGTCGTTAATGTTATGTTCCCTATAACAGAAGTTAAAAGCGCTATGGTGTCATAACTTGAAAAATGACCGAACTCATGCGCCATTAAGCCGTATAGACATTTACTATTCAAAAGTTCTATACTGCCTTTATTAACACATAATGTTTCCCTGCCATAAGCAAAAGCGTTTACTTCCGTTGAATCCATAATAAATAATTTGATATTATTAGACAAGTTTTTATTTACCTCTTTCGCCTCTTTATAAACTTCATTAAAGATTGGTTCTAAAAGCTCTTTTTCTTCTTTCGTACGAAGTTCTCTTACGCCGTTAAGTTTTCTATAAAGTTTTTCGGCTACTTTCGTTAAGGAAAAAGCTATCGCCACTATGTATATAATGCCAAAAATGAGGAAAGACATTTTGCTTCCCCCAAACATAAATGAAAATAGTAGATAGTAAAATAAAAACCACAGCACATAAGGCCAATTATTTAAAATGGTTTTGTTCAATCGTTAAAACCCCTTTCTAACTTTAATCTCTGCTTGTTCGTCAGTATCTTTTGACATATAGATTGCTTCTCCTGTTTTTAAGCGTTTTATCTCGTCAGGGTGATATATAAATCTTCTCTCCTTTCTTGCTGAACCTCTCCCCGTTGGTTTATCATCACCAAGCTGATATGTAACTGATAATCCTTCTACAGTTCCAAATATTTTCGCCCATTCTTCTGCGTTTTTTGCGCTGTTTTGTCTTAATACTATGTAATTATTACAGTTTTCAATTACTTGTTCCCTAAATGCTTCACCGCAGGCAAAGTCAAGGTCTGATAGACTTTGAGTTGCTGCGACACAAGTTACGTTCGCACTTCTTGATTTATTAAATAAGTCAATTAAAACAGGAGAAGCATATGTATTTATCTCATCAAATATAAAGAAAACTCGCTCTTTTCTTTCTGTATAAAGTTTACTTACAGCCTTTTTAGCGTCTATAACCGCTAATCGTCCCATAATAGCGGTAGTTTCAGGATATATAAGCGGATTTAAAACAAAAAGAATAATAGCGTTTTTGGAAAGTGCGCTGTAAATATCAATACCGCTTTTCGTAAATATTTTCCCGATGTCGCTTTCTGCGATAGTTGTAAATCTTGCGGAAGCATTAACGGCTATATTCCCGCTTGCTTTAATTATTTCAAGAGTATTTGAATGTTCTTGTTTTGTGATAAGTTCTTTCTTAACAAGTTCACTACTTAGCTCTATTAATCTATCGGGCGTAAAAAACTCTAACAAGGTTTCAAAACTTAATTCTTGTTTATTTAACTCTAATAAATGAACCAACCTTTGTATATAACGCTCTGTATTTGATTTATAGTGTTCTTCGCTCCACTCTGTTAAGTTAATAAGCATATCCTTAACAATGGTCGCAGTCGCATTTTTAAACGGATTATAAGGATAAGAAGATAAAATATCGCTCATATTTACGATATATAGTTTTCGATTACCTCGCATATTCTTTACAATTTCTAAAATAGAGCCTTCCCCTGTATCGCCTTTACCATCAACTATTAACATTGGATAATTCTTTTTTATAGCACTTTCGATATAATTTGAAAGAAGCACAGTTTTTCCACTTCCTGTAGTTCCACAAACAAAAATATGCTTTGCATTATCAGAAGTGCTTATTTCTTTATGGTGCTTATAGCCTATAACTGTCTGATTATTTTTATCACTCAATTTTTTTACCCTCGTCTTCTTTTTGAAAGTTATTATTGGTTCTATATCTAAAGCATTATTATAAGAGTGTTCTATAATCAAAATAATTAATAAAGATATATGAAAGAAAAATATATGGTTTAAAAAAGGCTCGAAAGCCACTTTCTTTATTGCTTGAATAATAGAAAAACTCTCTAAAAACCCTATCCATATACCTTTATATGTAAATATTGGTGATTTATAATATGCGGGATAACAAGCGCATATAACTACAAAAACTAAAGACAACCCTACTAAAATCAAATTATGATTTATTTTTATTCGCTTTATTATTATTTTTGAAATAATAATATAAAAAATGACTTTTGGTATAAATATTAGAAAACACACGCCAATGAGTTTAAGGGTATTATTTTCCTGACTTGATATAATTCTTTATCACTTCACAATCTATAATCTTTATGTCGGTATAACCGCTCTTTTCTATCATGCTTCTGTTTCTTGTTTCTTTGATTGGTATTACCCATATTTGATTATCATATTTTAAATAATTATTTTTTAGATTTTTTAGAAACTTGTCTTTTGCTTTGCCTGTCAACTCAACCTCAACACAAACATTTTTATCATTATATTTAAAAACAAAATCGGGAACGTGTTTTCTTGTCCCGAAACCGTCCTCGCTGTGTAGCTCCTTTTCTGTCTTAATATCGTCAAGAGATAACTTATATTTATCAATAATAAAAATAACAGCATCTAAAACTGTTATATCGTGCGTTAATGTTTCTAACCTTATCTTGTCTGCTTTCAAACTCGTACTCAATATTACTCGTCCTTTTCTTGTTAGAGTATATAAACTCGGTACTCCATATAAAACTTTCTTCTTTAAAATATAACCCGCTTCACAAAGTATTTTTAATCTTCTGTCACAGGCACGCTCACCGCTAAATCCTACTAAAAACCTAATATGTCTTCCTAAACAAAATCTCCATCTATTAATCTCTCTTAATATAACTAAATCCCTATCCATCAACCTCATTACTCTACCTCCCCCCTTGACTCTAATCTCTTACTCTATCTTATTTCCCAACTACTTGTACTTATACTATCTATTCCCCGCAAGTAAGCATAATTTAATTATTATATGTAATACCATGAAGAAAGAGAGTGGTCTCGGGTTGCCCTATGAGCCGAGACCACTCTCTTTCTTGGTTTAAATATAATGATTTTGCTTATCTTGCGGGGGATTCCTTTTTATTTCCCGTGCTTTTTGCCTGTTCTTCCTATATCAGATAGGCTTTATCAGGAGTAGGAAGAACAGAGATTTTTCTTTACTTTCTCTCAATTTATGCTATACTTTGACTTGGTTACAATATATATTTGAATAACGGAGAAAAAATATGTCGGAAGAATTAATAAATTTTTTAACAGACGTTTTTAAATCAAATATATTGCAAATATTTATTGGAACTTTAACTTTTGTTATTGGGCTATCTTTTTTTTGGTTTTACCGCCGAAAGGAAGCTGCTAAAAAAGTCTTAGAAGGATATACGATAAAAAATCTAAAAAATCCTCAAAAAATTTTTAATAGACATTTTTTTGTTAAGCCTTATTTTATTAATAACGATAAGAAAATATTGACCTTACGAGATATTCAAAAGTATATAACCAAAGATAATATAAACAAAAAAAGAGTATTGGTTATTCATTCGGAAGCGGGACTTGGGAAAACACGTCTTATTCAATTTATCGCTTATAAATTGATGGTAAAAAATCTATTTAAACTACTTTTCATAAAAAAATGGATTGAGAGCAATGATGTTTTTTTTAGACGCTTATGTCGTTACAATGCTATTGATGACGTAATTTCAGAGATTAAGGCAAAAAAATATAAATTTATATTACTTGATGGGTTTGATGAATTCAAACCTGTAAAAGACAATGAACCAGATAAATTATTAAAAACTCTTTTTGATGAAATTTCAAAGTTGCCTGATACATTCTCAAAAATCATTATTACATCAAGAATTGAATTGCTAAACAAAGAAGAAAATTTAAAAAATGCTGATGTAACGATATTAAACAACATGGGAATGATTGTTGAAAACACTGAGTATGTAAAAATAAAAAGATTGAATAATAAGCAAATTATTAAACTTTATAAAAGTAATAATAAAATCAATAAATCAGATAAATTCCTTGAAAGGAACAATTTGAAAAAATTGAAAATCTATTTAAGAAAAGCAGGAGAAAACAATGTATTCCGCAACTCATTTTTTGCTATAAATGCAAACGCAATAATCAACGAATTTTCCATAGATGAAGCTAACTCCTTAACCAATGAAAAAATATTAAATGTAATTGTCAGCAACAGCTTAAAAAAAGAAAAAGCCTTGTTTGAGATAAATTATAGCAAAATAGAAAGTTTTGAAACTATCCTTTTATCTGTTTTAGATAAAGTTGCCCTAACCATGTTAAGAAATGAATCAAATATCTTATCATTAAATAGACAAACCGTTAAGAATGAAGATATGCAAGAATTAACCAAATATATAAACACTCGCGCCTTATTGGTTAGAAGTAATAACTATTTGGAATTCATACACAGAATGATATTTGAATATTTCGTTGCAAGAAATATTCAAAAAATGGAATATAAGCAACGTCGTGATATATTGAGCAATCACAAGCTGTATGAAAACACATCAAGATTTTATGCCTTTTTCCTTTATAAAAAAGACGGTACATTGAAATATAGTATTAAAGACTTATTGATGAACATTCAAACTTTTAATAATGTAATTCAACTTTCAGATAGCTATAATTCTGTTTTGGATTTGGTGAAAGCTAAAAATGCTGTGATTAATGATAATGCAGATTTAAAAACCAACGAATTAATACATATATTGCCTCTTTTAGAAGAAGTAAGCTACTTAGGCTATAAAAATGTATCTGTTAAAAAGTATATAGAATTGTCAACGCTTGACTTAAACAACAGAGGATTAACCGCCTTAGAAAAAATTGAAATGTTTGGAGATTTTAAAAGCATAAATTTAATCAGTAACAATATTACGGATTTTGGCCGGCTTAATAATTATAGACATTTGAATGAATTAAAAATATCTATATCAACTGCACAACATCTTGAACAAATTGAAAATATTGATGTTGATTCGCTTTTTATTTTAGCTGACAATTACGAACAGTTTATTAGCTATTCCCCTAATGATAACTTGCATAAAAAAATTCAAGATGTAAAAATAAGAATAAATTTTGATTATATCAAAAAAAAGGATAACATTGTTAAATTATATAGTAAACTTTATTTTCTAATAAAACAAAAAAGTGTATCTTTTGAAAAGGGTGAAACATTATTAGATAATAAAACGATTTCAAGTATAGTAATAGATTTTTTGCACGAAAATAAAAAAGATGTGATAAATATAATCAAAATTTTGGAGTCAATTTACTATATACATCTCCGCTTGGGATTTAAAGATGATTATGTAAAAGAGAAATTAATTTTTAATATTATATATTATATATATTATCATAGAAGTTTTTTAGCAAAGAATAATCAACAAGTAGATGAGACAAACGAGGCTATAAAGGACTACTCTAAAATTATAAGTTATATTCCTAATTTATCTTCTAAATTTTTTAAAGTTTTTATTAGTGCGGCCTATAATGATCGTGCTCTATGTTATAACAAAATAAATGAATACGCAAATGCAATAAAAGATTTTGAAAAAGCAATAGAGCAAGAGCCCCAAAATGTTGATATATATATTAACATGGCGAAAAGCTATATTAGACAAAAAGATTATAATGGAGTCTTAAAGAGCATGAAAAAAGTTATGGAATTAGAACCCCAAAACGCAGTTTATATAAAAACTTTTGAAAAGATTAGGGAAAAAATAGCTGTTCCTGAAAAAATTATTGATATTGAAGAATTTAAATTAAATGATGGATATTACTATAAGACACATAATGACCTCATAAAAAGATTAGAGTTGAATGATATTACATATAAAACAATAAATTAAAAGAAGCATGGACGCTCATGCTTTTAATTTATCGTTTTTTTTGTTCTTCTAAATCTTCCTCTATGTCTTCTTCTGATTTCTGATAATTCTCAATATAATCCGCAGGATTTAGTCCTTGTTGTATAAGCATATCGGCAAAGTCAATTTCAGGAATGTTAAGATTGATAGGGTCGAAAGATTGATAATTATTATTATCGTTATGAGTTTGAAATGTTCTGTCTGAATCTGGGATTACAATATCAACATCTTCATAGTCATTCATATAATTCCTCCTAATAACATTATACAGTAACTAATTGTAGAATTTTGCAAAAACATTAAAAAACATCGTAATTTTCACACAAATTTGTAAACATATGTAAATCATTTTAATATTTTAAGACTTCCAAATAAAAAACTATCTTCTTTTCATATTTATTTTTTCCCTATTAATATCTATATTATCAAGAGGATTAAACTCATCAAAGTTTTGTTGTAAATCCCGTCCGTAAATATTGACGTACTCCTTGACTATCTCGATACTGCTATGCCCTAAAATCTGTTGAAGTCTAAATATATCACCTTTATTAAGAATCCACTTTTTAGCGAATGTATGCCTAAATAGGTGAATGCTCGTCTTTGTTACGCCCCTGCTGTTATTGAATCTCTTTATAGATGATATTACAGCTTCTTGGCTTAACTGTTCTCCATACTGATTACAAAATAAATAATCGTCTTCTGTTCCCTTGCGATATTCTAAATATTCAAGTAAAGCCTTTTCGAGAGTTCTTGATAATGGTATTGTATATTGTTTCTTGTTTTTAACTTTTTTCAGTTTAATTTCACGGTTTATAAAATCAATGTCACCAATCTTCACATTGACAAGCGTTCTTGACCTATTTCCTGTTCCTAAAAGATAACAGACGATTACCCATGTCCGATATACTGCGAAACTCTCTTTTTTTAAATCAGGCTTTTTAAGTAATCTTGACAGTTCTTCATCTGTATATGTTTCTTTGATTTTCTTTTCGGCTCTAACTAAGCGTATTTTAAAAGGCTCTATATAGCCTTTTTCCATGAGATTATATAAGAATGCTCTTGTCCCTCTTAAATATGTGTTTACTGTCGTGTCGCTTATCTCTGACCTCTTTCTTAAATGCAGAATGTAGTCTATTATTGTATCAGGCGTTATATCACAGCACATGACATCATCACCCACATATTCCGAAAAAAACTTAAAGCATACATCATAATATTTGATAGTGTCATCTGATAAGTTCATAGCTTTTTTCTCTAAGACAAATCTTTTGTGTCCATCAGCCAATTTCATTATAGCGGATTCATTCAAAATAATTCTTTTCAAAAAAATCACCCTCTCTATCTTTATTCAAGAGGGTCAAAATATAGTCGTTTTTGCCCATTAGATTAGGCGAAAAACATCAAATAATCTAATGGGCATATCGTTGTCCTAATTTTTTATTTATCGCTTTTAAGCCGAAACAGAAAAATGGACAAGCCCTTGATATTACTGGACTTGTCCACCTTTTCTTTTCTTACATTCTGCACTCGACAGGACTTGAACCTGCACGGGCGTCCGCCCATTAGATCCTTAGTCTAACGCGTATACCAGTTCCGCCACGAGTGCTTAAACACAAATCGTATTATAATACTGAGATTTGAAGTTGTCAAGAAAAATTTCTCGGATTTTTTCGTCCAATTTTTCAAAAAGCAAAAAATTGATTTTTCAAAAAGCAAAAAATTTATTGACAACAGTAAGGTTTGGTGTTAAAATCGCAAGGCTGTAGAAAAATATTACTAAGGAAAGGAGTTGCTGTAATGCCGACAGTAAACCAGTTGGTGAAAGCGGGAAGACACGATAAGATCAGAAAATCGACGGCACCCGCGTTACAAAAAGGTTTAAACACAAAGCGCAAAGTACGCACGAATCTTCCGTCGCCTCAAAAACGCGGAGTCTGCACTCGTGTTTTCACGGACAGCCCGAAAAAACCCAATTCTGCTCTTCGTAAAATTGCGAAAGTCAGATTGTCAAACGGGTTCGAGGTCATGGCGTATATCCCCGGCGAAGGTCACAACCTTCAGGAGCATAGCGTTGTGCTTATCCGCGGAGGAAGAGTTAGAGATCTTCCGGGTGTGCGTTATCACATTTTGCGCGGAACACTTGATACGGCTGGCGTAGCCAAACGTAATCAATCTCGCTCGAAATATGGAGCAAAAAGGGCAAAAAAGTAGTTTCTTAAGGAAATGAGTTTTTTGCCCCGGTGAATTGTGCCTATGTATCCGTTAACGGTTAACTATTGATTGTTACTTCATTATATATAGTAGGACAGTAGCAGTTGATAGTTAATCGTTAATAGTAACAAAGGCATGTATCATGCCGCAAAGTTTTTTTGCGGGTGAGTACCGATTTATTAAAAATAAGGAGGGAAGAATCGTGCCAAGAAAAGGTCATATTGCAAAAAGAGATGTTCTGCCCGATCCGCTTTACGGCTCAAAGATAGTCACAAAGCTGATTAATGTCGTCATGCTTGACGGCAAAAAGGGCACTTCTCAAAACATTGTTTACGGCGCTTTTGCTATTGTTGCCGAAAAAAGAGGAACGACGGCGATTGAGGCTTTTGAAGAAGCACTCAACAACATAATGCCCGTTCTTGAAGTCAAAGCAAGACGTGTCGGCGGCGCAACATATCAGGTTCCGATTGATATCAGACCTGACAGACGCCAAACACTCGCGCTCAGATGGCTTGTTGGTTTCTCGCGTAAGAGAAGCGAAAAAACAATGACAGACAGGTTGGCTAACGAGATTTTAGACGCGCTCAACTCAACGGGCGGCGCGTTTAAAAGAAAAGAGGAAATGCACAGAATGGCTGAAGCTAACCGTGCGTTTTCACATTATAAATTCTAAGATTATAACTAAAGTTCGTAAATCGAAATCGGATGAGCGGCGCAAGTTACCGCTCGCAAGGGCGTGTTGTGCGCCCATTGTAAGGAGGATTCACATTGGCAGAAAGAGCGTTCCCGCTTGAGCTGACCAGAAACATTGGTATTATGGCGCACATTGACGCGGGTAAAACTACCCTGACAGAGCGCATATTGTACTATACGGGAAGAACCTATAAAATGGGCGACACCCACGAAGGTACAGCCGTTATGGACTGGATGGAACAAGAGCAGGAGAGAGGTATTACCATTACGTCTGCGGCGACAACGACGCAATGGATTAGAAATGATGTAAATCACAGAGTAAATATTATAGACACACCCGGTCACGTTGACTTCACGGTTGAGGTTGAGCGGTCGTTGAGAGTTCTTGACGGCGCTGTTTGCGTTTTTTGTGCAAAGGGCGGTGTTGAACCCCAGTCGGAAACGGTTTGGCGTCAAGCAGACAAATATGAAGTTCCGAGAATTGCATTTGTAAACAAAATGGACATTCTTGGCGCAGATTTCTTGAATGTTGTCGGCATGATTAAAGATCGTCTCGGCGCAAACGCGGTTCCCCTTACGCTGCCAATCGGCGCGGAAGATGTCTTTTTGGGCATAATCGATCTTATTACGATGAAAGCCTCGCTTTATAAGGACGATTTGGGAATCGATGTTGAAGAGGTTGAAATTCCTGCAGAGCTTGCGGCTCTTGCGGAAGAATACCACACCATCATGGTTGAAGCAGTAAGTGAGACCGACGAAACCTTGATGGAAAAATATCTTTCGGGCGAAGAACCGTCAGAAGACGAGCTTCGCGCGGCGATTCGTAAGGCTTGTATAGCAAACCAAATGATCCCTGTGTTCTGCGGTTCGGCTTACAAGAAAAAAGGCGTTCAAAAGCTTTTGGATGGCGTAATCGATTTCTTGCCCGCACCGACCGACATTCCCGCTATTAAAGGCGAGATTCCCGGCAAAGAGGGCGAAATTGAGCGTCACGCTTCAGACAGCGAGCCTTTTTCGGCACTTGCGTTTAAAATAATGAACGACCCGTTTGTCGGCAAATTGGCGTTCTTCCGTGTTTATTCCGGAACGCTTGAATCGGGTTCTTATGTTTACAACTCGACTAAAGGCAAAAAGGAAAGAATTGGTCGTATTTTGCAGATGCACGCGAATCACCGCGAGGAAATCGACAAGGTTTACGCGGGCGACATTGCTGCTGCAATCGGTATGAAAGTCACAACAACGGGCGACACTATTTGTGATGAGAAAAACGAGGTTGTTCTTGAATCAATGAACTTCCCCGAACCCGTTATCCACGTTGCCATCGAACCGAAAACGAAAGCCGGACGCGACAAAATGGGAATTGCGCTTGCTAAACTTTCGGAAGAAGATCCGACGTTTAGAACTTATACCGACAACGACACAGGACAAACCATCATCGCCGGAATGGGCGAGCTTCACTTGGAGATCATTGTTGACAGATTGCTAAGAGAGTTTAAAGTTGAAGCAAACGTCGGCAAACCGCAGGTCAGCTATCGCGAGACGATTAGAAAAACCGTTGAGGTTGAAGGAAAATACGTTAAGCAGTCGGGTGGTCGCGGTCAATATGGTCACTGTAAAGTCAGATTTGAACCTATGGACGCAAACGACGAAAAGACTTACGAATTTGCAAGCGAGGTCGTCGGCGGTTCAATTCCGAGAGAATATATCGCACCAATCGACGCGGGTATTCAAGAAGCTATGCAATCGGGTGTCATCGGCGGTTATCAAGTTATCGGCATTCGCGCCGTTGTTTACGAAGGAAGTTACCATGAGGTTGACTCTTCGGAAATGGCGTTTAAAATCGCCGGAAGCATGGCTTTCAAAGAAGGTATGCGCAAGGGCGATGCAATATTGCTTGAACCTATAATGAAGGTTGACGTTACCGTCGCCGAAGATTATATGGGAGACGTAATCGGCGACTTAAACAGCCGCCGTGGTCAGATCGAAGGAATGGAAACAAGAGGAAATTCGCAAATTATTCACGCGTATGTTCCACTTGCCGAAATGTTCGGTTATGCGACCGATTTGCGCTCGAAAACACAAGGTCGCGGCGTTTACGCAATGGAAATTCACCATTATGACCAAGTGCCCAAGTCGGTTCAAGAAAAAGTATTGTTGGGTAAGTAAAAATAATGCTTGCAAAAATAAAACAAACTAACTATAATAGAAACTAACGTAAAAACAACCAAATTAAGGAGGAAATCTCAAATGGCAAAGCAAAAATTTGAAAGAACAAAGCCGCACGTTAATATCGGCACAATTGGTCACATCGATCACGGCAAAACAACTCTTACAGCCGCTATTACAAAAACTTTGAACGACAGGTACAAATTGGGCTCGGTTTACGCTTTCGATCAGATCGATAAAGCTCCCGAGGAAAAAGCTCGTGGTATAACAATTTCAACTACTCACGTTGAATATGAAACACCGAACCGCCACTACGCTCACGTTGACTGCCCCGGACATGCTGACTATGTTAAAAACATGATTACCGGTGCCGCTCAGATGGACGGCGCGATTCTTGTTGTTGCAGCTACAGACGGCGTTATGGCTCAAACATCTGAGCACATTCTTCTTGCTCGTCAGGTTAACGTTCCGTCAATCGTCGTTTTCCTTAACAAATGCGACGTTGCAGACCCGGATCTTCTTGAGCTTGTTGAAATGGAAATCCGCGAAGCTCTTGACAAACAAGGCTTCCCGGGCGACGACACCCCGATCATCAGAGGTTCGGCTCTTCTTGCTCTTCAAGATTCAACAGGTGAATGGGGCGACAAAATCGTCGAACTTTTCGAGACAGTTGACGCATACATTCCCGAACCCAAACGTGACATCGAAAAACCGTTCCTTATGCCTATCGAGGACGTTTTCACAATCACGGGTCGCGGCACTGTTGCAACAGGCAGAGTTGAAGCAGGCGAGTTGAAAATCCAAGAAGAAGTTGAAATCATCGGTCTTACCAGTGAAAAGAAAAAAGTTGTTGTTACGGGAATCGAAATGTTCCGTAAATTGCTTGACTACGCTCAAGCGGGCGACAACATCGGCGCTCTTCTTCGCGGCATTCAAAGAACAGACATCGAACGCGGGCAGGTTCTTGCTAAACCCGGTTCGATTACACCGCACACGAAATTCAAAGCTCAAGTATATGTTCTTACTTCGGGTGAGGGTGGTCGTCACAAACCTTTCTTCAACAACTACAGACCTCAGTTCTATTTCAGAACAACTGACGTTACCGGTGTAATCACACTTCAAGCAGGTGTTGAAATGTGCGCACCCGGCGACAACGCTGAAATCGAAGTTGAATTAATCACACCTATCGCTATGGAACAGGGCGTTCGCTTCACGATTCGTGAAGGCGGAAGAACTGTCGGTGCAGGCTCGGTTGTTTCGATTATCGAATAATTAAACTAAATTAAATTTTTCTCGAACCGCTCATCTTATTGATGGGCGGTTTGTTTTTGCTGTGAATAAACTTCATAACGACGGAAATAATAACTCTCAAAAAGGGAGTAGTCATAATGAAAATTGAAATAACAAACGTAAAAGCACGGCAAATCCTCGATTCGCGAGGAAATCCAACAATAGAAGCAGAGGTTTTCGTGAAACGAAACGGAGAAATTTTTACAGGAAAGGCTGCTGTGCCGTCGGGTGCTTCAACAGGAGCGTTCGAGGCGGTTGAACTGCGCGATGGCGGCGCTGAATATAATGGACTCGGCGTTTTGCAAGCCGTGAAAAATGTTAATGAAATTATTTCCAAGGAAATAATCGGCAGGGACGCTTTCGGTCAATTGGCGATTGACGAGAAAATGATTGCACTGGATGGTACGAAAAACAAGTCAAATTTGGGCGCAAACGCAATTTTGGGTGTGTCGATGGCTTGTGCGAGAGCAGCCGCAAACGCATTGACCATTCCCCTCTATCACTATTTGGGAGGATTTAACGCGAAAGTGCTTCCGATGCCGATGATGAACATTTTAAATGGCGGCAAACATGCTGACAACACCGTCGATTATCAGGAATTTATGATAATACCTGTTGGTGCGGAAACGTTTTCGGAACGGTTGAGAATGTGCTCTGAGGTTTATCAAACTTTAAAAAAGGTTTTAAAAAATCGGCAGCTTTCAACGTCAGTTGGTGACGAGGGCGGTTTTGCCCCCGATTTGGCGAAACCGGACGATTGCTTTGATATTATCGCCGAAGCTGTTGAAAAAGCGGGATACGAAGTCGGACAGGACGTAAAATTCGCAGTGGATGCTGCCGCGACAGAGCTTTTTAATAGTGATGGGAAATATCATTTTGCAGGCGAAAGTAAAATGAAAGACTGTGAGATTTTTCGAAATTCTGACGAGATGATAGAAGAATGGGAAAGGCTGGTTAATAAATATCCGATTGTTTCAATTGAAGACGGTTTGGCGGAAGAGGATTGGAACGGCTGGAAACACCTGACAGAAAAGCTGAGCAAGAAAATTCAATTAGTCGGCGACGATTTGTTTGTGACTAATGTGAACAGGCTTGAAAAAGGGCTTGAAATGAATTGCGCAAATTCGATTTTAGTTAAAGTGAATCAAATCGGCACGCTGACCGAGGCGTTCGATGCGTTGACATTAGCGCAAAGGCATGGAATGACCGCTGTGATTTCACATCGTTCGGGAGAAACAGAGGATGACATAATCGCCGACATTGCAGTCGCCGCCAACGCAGGGCAAATTAAGGCAGGTGCGCCGTGCCGTTCCGACAGAATTGCAAAATATAACAGGTTGTTGAGAATTGAGGAAGAGCTTAGTAACCGATGATTAATGATGTTTTTTTAGCGTTAAAATCGTAATTTCCGCCCGATTCCAAAATCTGAGAGGAAAATATGTTGCCCCGATTCCTCGTGAAACATACATTTTTTTGCCGTTAAAATCATAAAACCCATCGCCGTATTTCGGAAAAAATCCCTGCTTCGGTGCGTAAAGCGACGGCAGAAACGGCAGTTTCAACTGCCCGCCGTGTGTGTGACCGCAAAGTGACAAATCGGGTTTTTCTTTAAGATATTCAATGAATTGAGGTTGGTGAAAAAGTGCAAGCCAAAACGCAGAATTTTCATTTGAGTGTGATTTCGCTGCTGCAGCTTCAACCTCGCCGTTTTCCTTTAAGTAAGACAAATCTCTGAAGCTTGAAATAATAAGTTTTCCATTGAATAAAACGGCAGGTTCGTCATAAGGTGCTTTAACACCTAACCGCGCAAGGGTTTTCATAATCGTTGCATAATTGTTTTTTTTGTTGTCGTGATTTCCGTCGGCGAAAAAAACAGGAACACGCTCTGACAACCGTCTAATTCCATCTGAATGCGGCGAAAACTGTTTGAAAGCCCAAACGATTAGGTCACCTGTTATAACCGCCAAATCGAAATCAAGCTTGTCGATTGTTTTCCAAATGTCGACGTTCATTCTAAATGCACTTCGTCCGTGAATGTCCGAAATATGCAAGATTCTAAGCCCGTCAAGTTCTTTTGGGAATGATGAATTTTCTTCAAAATTCACCGTCAGTTTCTTCACTTTAAGCCATTTCGAGCTTCCATAACAAATTGCCGCAACCGGCAGAAAAATCGCCGCCAAAACAGCAAGCACCATCATACGTTAAAGAAGCTCCCCCCGACAAATTCTCGCAAAATCGAGTTTTTGGGAACGTCCTCGCTCGAAATTCCCAAAAAGCCGTCTAAAAACTTGACCAGTCTGCGCGCTTCGATGTATTGTTCGCTTGACTTCTGAATTTTGAAAAGAAGCGGCTCAGCATATTGTTTTAAAACGCACATTTCATAGACGAGAGCCGAGTTGAAAAACGCATCTGCATTCTCTTGAAACGGGAAAATATATTCGTCCTCACCGCGCGTGACAGACGGCCAAATGGCAATCGTTTTTTCTGCATCGTGGTTTCTGAACTGGTTGTCACGAACGATTCTTCTGATGAGGCGTGTGTCTGTCGTCGGAATTCGGTTGTGGTCGTCGATGTTAAGCTGGGTCAACGCACTTATGAAAATTTTAAACTTGTTTTCGGCAGGAATTGCCTCGGTCAGTTTGTCGTTAAGCCCGTGAATTCCTTCAATAATAAGAACGCTGTCGTCATTAAGCTCAAGCATTTCCCCTTTTTCTCGTGAGGAAGTGACAAAGCTGAACCTTGGAATTTCAATCGCGTGACCCTTAATCAACAACGCCAAATGTTCGTTCAAAAGCTCGGTGTCGAGCGCGGAAACAGCTTCAAGGTTTGGCTTTCCGTCGGCTTCAAGCGGAACCTCACTTCGGTTTCTGTAGTAATTATCCAAAGAAATGACATGAGGAAGCAAGCCGTTCACTCTGAGCTGAACGCTCAATCTTTCGGCAAATGTCGTCTTCCCGGACGAGCTTGGACCAGCAATCAAAACGATGTTCTTTCCCTGTTGAGAAATTTTATCGGCGATTTGCCCGATTCTTTTCTCGTGAAGCGCCTCGTTTGTCATGATGAACCGACCGGTTTCGCCGCTCGAAATTATGTCGTTGAGCGCGCCGACCGTGTCAGCTTTCAAAATTTTCGCCCATTTGCCCGATTCCTTGAAAACATTCGTAATTTTTTTATAGCCGTTTTCATCGTGTCCGATGCGAATTTCTTCGCCGTTTTTAACCGCAGGGAAGCAAAGCATGAAGCCGTTTCCCTCTTTAACAAGCGTGAAATGAGGCGTTCTTCCCGTTGAAAAAGCCATTTGACCGTAAAAATAGTCATAGAACCAATCTAATTTATAGAGATTGACGTTTGAGGTTCGGCGATAGTTCATCGTTTTAATCTTATCATAAAGCCCGAACTGCTCTGCAAGTTTCAAACTTTCTTCGACTGTAACGCTGCGCTTTTCGATTTTAAGGTCGGCTTCGACCGCTTCAAGCATTTTGCTTTTAATTTGTTTAAGCAAATCAGCCGTGATTTTTCCGTCAAAATCTATTTCACAATAATAGTTTTTGTTAATTGAATGTTCAATAATAACGCGTGTTTTCTTTCCCAAAATCTCTTTTGCGGCATAAATCATTAAAAACGAAACCGAGCGTTGATAAACTCTAAGCCCGTTCGGGTTGGTAAAGTCGAAAAATTCTATCTCGCAGTCGTCCGTCAGCTCTTTATAAAGCTCGCAAAGCTCGTTGTTTACTTTGGCGATGAGAATGCTGTGCGAACAAACTTGGCTAAATTCGTCGGCGACCTCAATAAGCTTCGTTCCGTAATGGAACTCTTTTACGCCGCCCGCTTCTTTGCCGTCTTTAACCGTAACGGTTATCATTTTATTTGCCATAATCATTCACCTGTGCCTATTATAATAATAATATCATAATCCCGCAAATCTGCGTTCACCTCGACGACCGCGTTTTTGAAAAAATCTTCCAGCTCATCTGTGTCCATTTTATAACGCGTCAAAATGCGCGTTTCGTTCTTTTTCTCACCCTTTTCGTCACCAACGCTTGTCACGGTGAAGCCGGCAGCGCGAAGGGTGTCTCTCACCTCCGCCGCCTTTCCGGTAGTATATCCGCCGTTCAAAATTTGAATTTTAATTTGTCTTATGTCTGTTGTGGCGGGCTTTGCCGTCGCGCTCGGGCGTCTTGTTGCAGACGTTGTAGGTTCGGGAGAGGGAGGTGTAAGCCCCAAAATTTCGGTCATCAGCTTTAATGTTTCCGCAGGATTATATATGTAGAACCAATTTCTGTCATCTCTGCCGTAATCATGCAAAATGTCGCCGGGCAACGTGTAAAACTTAATGTTAACGGGTTTGATTTTCTTCACGGCATCGGTGTAAAGCAGAACCTTGTCCGACGAGAAATCTGTTTGAACAAAGCCGATAAGCGAATTTAAATGTTCGCTCATGTTGTCGGTTATATATTTATTGCCAAGCGTCTGATTGAAAAATTCTTTCATAAACTTCTGACAGACTGCTATTGCTTCGAGGTCGCCGTTTTCGGAATAGTCATGAAAACCAAGGACACCCGCCGCTTTTTTACCGTTCAAAAGTTGAAAGCCGCCCTCAACTTCCACGCCGTTATAATAATATCCTTCGCTGCGAACTTCCATTTGAACGCCGCCGACACCGTCAATGATTTTTTCCAACGCTGCGGCATCAATTTTAAGATAATAATCAACTTTCATTCCAAGCAACGCTTCAATATATTTTTTATAGTAAATATGCCCCTCGACCTTGCCCGCGTATGAATGAAGCTCTTTTATTTTCATTACGCCGTCCGACGGAACAGCTCTGCCTTTGTCCTTTAAAGCAGTAACGTCAGTCTGCGAAATAGTTATTTTCGTGTCGCAAGGAATGCTTACTAAGCTTACTTCTTGATTTAAATAATCATAAGTGACGGCTATTCCGATGTTGGCAGACACGCCCGACTCGTCGACACCCAAAATTAAAAAATTGGTTTTGTCAGGAGGAAGCAGAATCACGGGAGAAGAGTCTTTTGTCGGAAGAGGTGTTTCGTCAGCAATGACATCGTTTGAAACGCCGATTTTACCATCCGAGTCATTTTGAGCATAAATGAAAACCAACAACCACGCAACAAGCGAGAAAACGCTCAAAATTGAAATGACCGTGATCACGAATTTTATAACGCCGAGAAAACGACCTTTTTTCTTGGGAACGGGGGTAGGTTCTTCTTCCTCTGTTTTTTTCGGTTCTTCTTCGGGAGCCGGCATTGCATCCGGTTCCGAAACGGGTTCTTCGGGGGATGAAGCCTCTTCTGTTGGCTCTTCTTCTGTTACGGGCTCTTCTGTTGCCGCTTCTTCTGTTGTCTCTGACGGTTCATTTGAAGCAGAAATCGCTTCTGTTGTGTCGGGAGAAACAATGTTCTCTTCCATGTTTTCGGCATTAAATTCACTCATAAAAGTCCACCAATCTATTATAATCAATTTATGTCAGTTTTATTATATCAAATGAGAGAGATTATTTCAATATACTTATTTCAGAGATTTCAAAAAGTGTCTGCTTTCAATGCAAGTCGCCTTTTTTAAAAAGACATGAAAAATCCTCCACGGCAAAATCTTGGCGATTTTACCATGGAGGTATAGGTTGTTTGGCTTATTAATAATTCACAATATCGCTAAACTCAACTTTCAAGCTCGCGCCGCCGACAAGCCCGCCGTCGATGTTTCCAATGTTGAAAAGCTCTGTTGCGTTGGCGGCAGTGACGCTTCCGCCGTATTGAATGCGGATTTTCTGCGCGGTTGAATCGTCATAAATTTCAGATAAAACCTGCCTGATTGCGGCGCAAACTTCTTCGGCTTGTTCGCTTGTCGCGGTTTTGCCTGTGCCGATTGCCCAGATTGGTTCGTAGGCGATGACTGTTTTTTCCGCATCTGCGGGTTTAACGCCGAGAAGCGCGATTTTCGTTTGCATTCTCACTAAATCAACGGTTATTCCCTGTTCGCGCTGGGTGAGTGTTTCGCCGACGCAAATGATGGGGATAAGGTTGTGTTCAATTGCTTTTAAAACTTTTTTGTTGACGGTTTCGTCGGTTTCGGCGAAATAGGCACGGCGTTCCGAATGACCGATTATAACATATTTAACGCCGATGTCTGTCAGCATTTGCGGCGAAATTTCGCCCGTGAATGCGCCGCTTTCTTCATAAAACATGTTTTGAGCGGCGACGGAAATGTTTGTGCCTTTAACGGCATCAATCACGGCGGGAATGCAAACGGCAGGAACGCCGAACACCACGTCGGATTTATCTGTGTTGACCTTTGCGGCGAGTTCTTTTGCCCATGAAGCCGCCTCGGTCGGGGTTTTGTTCATTTTCCAGTTTCCTGCGATTATTTTCTTACGCATTGTTATTTTCCTCCTGTATTAAGTGGCACGTCCAAAAACTCGTTGTTGAGCCGCTTTTGATTTTGAAAAAGACCGGGTTCTGGGTCTTTTTCAAAATCAAAAGTGTGCGAAACAGAGTTTTTAGAGGTAGCCTAAGCTTTTGAAAAGATTTATTTCGTTTATGTCATATGGCGTGTGGTCGCTGTAATATAAATCATGCTGCCAAACCGGCGGATCGGGTTGCCCGGGAAGATGACACCAGCAAAGATGTGTCTGTGTCTTGCCGTTTACCAAGCCCCAGTGCATCGCACCGACGTTTTCGTCCTTGAAAACAGACAGAATTTCGCCGACGGAGGAAATCAATCCCCTGTTCAGCCATTCTGTGCAGATAATCGGTCTGTCAAAGGCTTTCAATTGATTTATATTTTCTTTCACGCGTTCGCCGTTTGCGTAGTTGTGGAAAGTTATGATGTCAGAGCAGTTCCACGCGATTTCGTTGAGCGCATCGTTATTGTCCCACGAACCGATTGTAAGAGGCTGTGAGGGGTTTATTTCCCTCGCCCATTTGACAACCTTTTCGAGCAACGGCAAGGTCACGTTCCCCAACGGAAGGCTTATCTTTCCGATTGTCAAGCCATTTGTGGGTTCGTTGTATAAATCCCAAATCCACACGCGTGAATCGTTTTTGAAACTTCCGACAATATCTTTCACATACGGCTCAAGCCGCCCCCATTGCGAGCTGTCGCGAACGATTCCGTGTCCGGGTGAGGGTGTCCAGCCGTTTCCATACCAACCGGGAATAACGTCGGGTTGTTTGCCGAAAACGGGATTTATTTGATCGCCGAAACAGCAATCGTCGAACAGCGAGGGCATGACTTTTAGCCCGCATTTATCACAAATTTCAAGGAAAGCGTCGAAACGCTGCTTAAACGCCTCGGGTTCGTTTTCCCAAACGATAAAAGGAAGAACGACCCTTATGCAGTTAAAACCGATTTCTTTTGCCAAAAGAAGCTCTTTTTCAATAAAAACGGGGTCGAAGCAATAGTCCATCCACATTTCAGTATAGCCGATGGCGTTGGCGGGAATGTAGTTAAACCCGCACGGCCACGGCTGATTGTCATACCATTTGCGAATTTTTTCAACCGACCATCTGTTTTCAGTCATTACGCATTGTTGACTGCCATTACTCCCGGCAGTTCCTTTCCTTCCAAAAATTCGAGAGATGCACCGCCGCCTGTCGAAATGTGCGACATTTTGTCGCCGAAGCCGAGCTGGTTTACGGCTGCTGCCGAATCGCCGCCGCCGATTATCGTTGTGCCGTCGATTTCTGTCAGAGCTTTAGCAATTGAGATTGTTCCCTTTGCGAAGTTTTCAAACTCGAAAACGCCCATCGGTCCGTTCCAAACGACTGTTTTTGCGCTCTTTAAAGCGTCGCTGAAGATTTGACGCGTCTTTTCGCCTATGTCAACGCCCATCCAATCCCCGTCAATCTCGCCTGCGGGAACGGTTTTGAATTCTGTGTCGTTTTTGAATTCTTTAACGACAACAGTGTCTATGGGAAGAAGGAAAGTTACGCCCTTCTGTTTTGCTTTTTCAATCATTTCCTTTGCATATTCGACTTTGTCTTCTTCTAAGAGAGACTGACCGACGCCATAACCCTGTGCTTTCATGAACGTATATGCCATTCCGCCGCCGATTATCAGAATGTCAACCTTGTTGAGAAGATTGTCGATAACGGCGATTTTGTCGCTGACCTTTGCGCCGCCGAGAATTGCGGCGAATGGGCGAGTCGGGTTGTTTACGGCGTTGCCTAAAAATTCTATTTCCTTCTGCATTAAATAACCTACAGCCGATTCTTTAATAAATTCGGTAACGCCGACCGTCGAGCAGTGAGCGCGGTGCGAAGAGCCGAACGCGTCGTTTACATAGGCATCTGCCAAAGACGCTAGATCTTTCGAGAAAGCTTCTTCGTTTTTGCTTTCTTCCTTGCGGAAGCGTGTGTTTTCAAGCAAAACAATGTCGCCGTCGTTCATTGTGGCAACCGCTTTTTTCGCGTTTTCGCCAACGACTTCATCGTCTGCGGCAAAAACAACTTGTTTTCCCAATACTTCCGCTAAACGAGCGGCGACGGGCGAAAGAGAAGCGTTCGCGTCGGGACCTTTGGGTTTGCCTAAATGTGAGCAAAGAATTACGCGGCCGCCTCCCGAAATTATTTTGTTAATCGTCGGAAGTGCCGCGGTGATTCTGTTTTCGTCGGTGATTTTGCCGTCAATAAGCGGCACGTTGAAATCGCATCTTACAAGCACGCGTTTTCCCTTTACATTCAAATCGTCAACTGTTTTTTTGTTTAACATGGTGTTTCTCCTTTCATATGTGGTTTACAGATTTTAAATTTTGCTGTAGAATATATTTTATACGGATATGAGACGAAAATCAAGAAAAATCGTTATGTAAATACTGATTAAGGTAACATTACGAAAAACTTACGAAAGCAAAACGTTCGCTCCAAGCCATTTTTCTTCGAAAGGCTACGTTTATAGCATTTCCATTTGACATAAGCTATTTGTAAACCGAAATTGCGCTTGAAGCGTGCGCTATTTTCAATTCGCAAATAGCAAATCAAATATGGAAATGCTCTAAAAGCTCTGTTTCACACACTTATGATTTTTAAAAAGACCCAGAATCCGGTCTTTTTCAAAATCAAAAGCGGTTCAACAACGAGTTTTTAGACGTGCCCATAAAATGGCACTTCCGCTCACAAGAACTTATTCCGTTTTCAATCATCTGAAGGAACATTTTGAAACGCTCTTAAATCGTGAGCGATTCAAAATATCCATTCAGACGTTTCAAACTGGAATAAGTAAGAGCTTTC
>JGI994J12354_10000859_pt1 | contig 30997 bp, 33 predicted proteins | sample IntmicLarv3ML3BL_FD_12354 | JGI IMG/M metagenome (IMG submission 12354) | reverse complement strand
GTCGTAAAATCCGGTATCAATCGACCCGTAACGAGCCGCAAAAACAGCATATGCACTGCGATATCCCTCCCAGGGACATGTTATCATCGGAAGTCCCGATGAATGTGTCATTGTATAATACCGCACACCGGTTCGTTCATGGACAATTTCGTTCCATTTATTATTCATCATCCACCATGCCCTTCCTGTCCCGCGAGCATATACACCGCACCGGCAATAATCATGCCCGCAACGCCGGAAACCTGTTCACGTGTTATGCCGCCAATTTGTTCCGCGGCGGTTTCCGGAGAGGTCAACCGACCATCAATGCACTGGCCGACATACCAATATCCCAGCGAATCCTGATTATCATCAACCGACAAAAAGCTGTTGACGGCACTGAGCCGGGCGGCGTCCAGCTCTGCATCGGAAAATTCCCCGCCGCGTATTGCGTCCAGCTGCCGCAGAATTTCTTCACGCGCAAGTTCCGCTTTGTCCTCTTCAACACCGCTGTCAATCAGCAAAACGCCCTTCAAACGGTCAAACGAGGAAGCGCAATAATAACACAGGCTCAATTTTTCCCGCACATTGCGGAACAACAGCGAATGCGGCGAGCCGCCAAGCAACGCGTTCATCAGCCGCAACGCCGGAATATCGCCTGCCAAATTTTCTCCGCAATAGCGAAAGCCCATCACCAGCTTGGATTGATTAACCTCCATGCGCTCGGTAAGTTCCTTCAACCCGTTTGGCACAGAGCTGAACGGCGGCACAAATTCGGGGTTGCGAGCGGGAAGTGTGCCGATTCTTGCTTCCAACGCGGCTGCAACTGCTGCTCCGGAGGACTTGTCGCCGGATTGGTGGACAAAACACATTTGTGCCCGCCGCAAAACCTCCCGCCACGCGTCGGTAACCGCCGCCGGAGTCAATTTTTCAACATCCTCGACCCGACCATAACGTCCAATCGCATAACCCTCACCCTCACACAACAGTTTCACACACTGCCGCCGGGCGTAAAGCCGTTTTTCGTTCATTTCCGAGCGAATCAGCTCAATCAAGCAACGTTTTTCCTGCTCCACAGCGTCGGCGGAAAAGCATCCGTCCACAAAAGCAGGGTCAAACAGCATATCACACAACAATTCCGCACACAGCGCCATTACCGGTTCGCCGCCAAGCGCAAACCGGTCGTCAATGGATTTAATTCCCAGCACCAGTGCCTGGTTATCACCGATTGGCATAACATCCGCCGCGATTTCCGCACCATATAATTCATCCATCCGACGGTTAATCTCGGTCAATCCGGGATACTTCGCACACCCGCGCTGTAACAAAAAAGGAAAAATAGCGAACCGCGCCGCCGACTCATCCCGCAGGGGCAACAAAAGCACCGCAGTCAGCTGTGCAGTGCGAAACCGTCCGTCAACCAGGCTGTGCAAAACCGCGCCTTCGGCGATGTCAAATGACTGCATACAAACTCCTCCTTATCAAAACACTCGTAATTATACCAAATTTGCCGGCAAATGAAAAGCCCTGCCGCAATATTTTTTGGAGAACTTTTTTTGGGCGTGCAATCCTGTTTCAGATTCGAGAGATGATAATTTTCACACACATGCCTGCGTGTCATTCTGAGCAAATCCTGTTTATGGGGCTTATACTTCCGAAAGGCGAAGAATGACAAGTTGCGAAAAATGACAGGATGCTCACATTATAAGTGTTCGTTTGTCCAATCCCTTACGCTTTATCCTTTGATTTTGCCACCAGCGCACAAATAAATCCCAGCCCGATGCTCACTGCTATACCACCCGCCGCCGCGGTAATTCCCCCGGTAATCGCACCGGCCAATCCATCTTTTGCCACCGCTTCCTTCACTCCCTCGGCAAGCAGATATCCGAATCCGGTCAGCGGCACAGTAGCCCCGCAGCCCGCAAATTCGACCAGCGGCTCATATGCTCCCACCGCCGTGAGCACCACGCCGGCGGTGACGAATATTACAAGAATCCGCGCCGGAGTCATGGAGGTCAAATCAATAAAAAGCTGACCAATCACGCAAATAGCTCCCCCAATTAAAAACGCACGGAGAATCAACATCCAGTCCATACAAAACTTCCTCTCGTTTGATATGAGCTTATTGTTTCCGTGCATTTTTGGTTTTATACGTTTTTATCCCATGATTTCTTCCAATAAAACAAACGATGAAGCTGGCGCGCGGGCGAATCGTTGTCATTTGACCCGATTACACGCGTTGCCGCTTTTTTGACATTATCACTGCTGCCCGCAACCGCAAGACTCAAGTCGGCCGCCATAAGCATGGGAATGTCATCGTCGCTGTTGCCGACGACAACCAGCCGCTTTGCTTCCAACCGCTCTTTCATTTCGCGCACGGCAATTTCCCGCGATGCCTCAACGCTGTAAATGTCCAAAATAAGCACATCATCCTGTCCATGCATCTTATGACAGCGTGTATAAACTCCGATTTTTGGCGCAATTTTATCAACCGCATCACACATTTCATGCACTGCGGCATCAATGCCCGCAACCGTCAGACAAAGTGCCGAATATCCGTCGGGCGGTACGCTGCGCACATAATATTTGCCTGGCAAATTCCGCCACAGCAAAATAAGCCGCTCCTCCACCGGGCCCGGCGCGCCGTCATAATAAACGTGGTGAACCTCGTTGATAATTGTGCTGTAAAACAAATTGTGACCATGACCGGTAATAAGCTTTCGCAAAGCCGCCGCCGATTCGTCAGGAATAAACTTGCATCGCTTGTACCGTCTTTCCGCCATATCAAAAAGCGCCGCACCGTTTATGGCAATGACCGGCAGCTTCAGCCGGATATTTTGCAAAAGCGGCATAAAAGTGGCGGGAGTGCGGTCGGTGGCCACGGTAATCATTGCGCCGTTGTCCAGCATTTGGTTAAGCTTGACAACCGATGCCGCGCCAATCAAGCTGTGGGAATTCAGCAATGTCCCCTCCAAATTGGTGATGAACAAAACCTGCCGCGCTTTTTTTCTCGGAATGCGGAAGGAGTTAACCGCAAGCGACACGAAAATGCCGATAATGGTGTCAATAAGGCGGTTTAGAGCGAAGGTATACGACCCGATGTTTCCGCCGTATCCGACCGCGATGCACATGAACACAACACAGGTAATCGGCGCGGATTCAGGCCGTTTTATCAGCACTGTAACATAAATGAGCGGGATTACAAGCAAGGAAATGATGAGATAATTCAACATCACATGATTGAGACTCAACTCAAACAGCCGGTCGGTCAAAAGATACAACACGCCAAGTGCACCGCCAATAAATGTGCCGATGGTGCGGTTGAACGCGGCACGAACACTGCCGCCGACGTATGGCTGCATACAGATAATAGCGGCAACTCCCGAATAAAACGGAAGCCCGCCTTGTCCGCGCAGCCAGTAAATGACAAAGCAGATAAAAACAACAATTGATGTTTTGATGATGCGCATACCGATACGTGGCGCCCGCCTGTTCGGAGAGGGCAGTGTTCTGCGTTCCTCCGGCTGCTGGTCCAGATCGGCGGCATAAATAAATTCGGACAATGTGCTTCTCCTCCGTTGAAATATGATGCGTGGCGTGTTATATTCTTATATGGAGAGGGTGGTGAATGCCGCGTGAATTACAAAGAATCGTTGGAATATATTATTTCGATCCGTGACCGCGGGATGCTGTGGGGACTTGAACGTATACGAAAAGCGTGGATGCTTTGTGGGGCGGAGCAGGGCACACATCCGCGATACATGCATGTTGCCGGAACAAACGGCAAAGGCTCGGTATCCTGTATGCTGCAAAATATTCTTACCGCCGCCGGTCATCGCACCGGATTGTTTACGTCCCCTGCAATTGGTGAAATTACCTCGACAATTTCGGTGGACGGCGAACCGATACCGGATGAAAGCTTTGCCGGGCTTGTCACCCTTATTACCACAATAGAAGCTGATGCAGGCGTACTTACCGAATTTGAAATGCTTACACTTATCGCACTTCTATATTTTAGCAAAAGCGGCGTGGAATTTGCCGTAATTGAATGCGGGCTTGGCGGACTTGATGATGCAACCAATGTAATCCCGCCGCCCGCCGCCGCAATATTTACGCCGATTGCGCTCGACCATATTGGGATTTTGGGGGACAATATCGCCGATATCGCCGGCAAAAAATGCGGTATAATCAAACCAACCTGCGCTGTGGTGTCCTCTCCGGCGCAACATCCCGACGCCCTTGATGTAATATTCAAAACGGCGGCAGAGAATGAGGCGACGGTATACATTCCCGCCGCCGGACCGGCACCGACAATATTGTCCGAAGCGGGAGGAATAACTTTTTCGCGGCAGGATGAAATCTATCACATTCCAATGACGGGCAGGTTTCAGTGCGACAACGCTTTGACCGCAATTCAGGCGGCAGAGTTAGTGGTGCCGTTGACACCCGGCATTATCCGCCGCGGACTGTCGCGGCCGGTGATGCCCTGCCGCCAGGAAATTGTGCGCCGCGACCCTTTAATTATGCTTGACGGGGCGCACAATCTCCATGGAGTGGCCGCACTTGCCGACACTCTGCGGGAGCTGAATGCCGGTGGCATAACATTGATAACAGGCATGCTTGCGGACAAACCGTACCGACAGTGCATGAAACTGCTGCTGCCGTTTTGCAGTGAGGTAATATGCTGCACTCCGCCGAACAACCGCGCGCTTTCGGGGGATGCACTTGCCGATGTAATAAACGAGCTGTCGCCAGGCATTCCGGTAACGGTCGCTGCCACTCCAACGCAGGCGGCGGCGATGATAAATCCCGCCGTGCCGTTGTTGGTTGCCGGGTCATTTTATGTGTCCGGCGAGATAAGGCGGCTGTACGGCTGTTGAGCTATACAATGAAGGCGGGCAACCCGCGTCCATAAAGAGCGGGTTGCCGTTTTTTGTGATTTTATTCTTGCTCCGACCGTTGCGGATGCCGAATAGCTTGTTTTGCTTTGCGAATTTCCGCCAATCTGAGCGCCAATGCTTCCTCAGCTGTTTGGAGCATATTTTCCGAAAAATCGCTTGCTCCTTTGCGGATTTCACGCGATTTTTGCTGTGCCTGCGCCAAAATTTCGTTTGCCTTCTGCTGTGCCTGTTTCACGACCTCTTCCTGTGAAACCAAACGGTGCGCGCGTTCCTCCGCGGCGCGTGTAATGCTTTCCGCCTCACGCTTCGCGTTTGACACAATATCGCCGCGGTCGGCAACAATATTGCGCGCCTGACGAAGTTCGCCGGGCATGTTGCCGCGGATATCATCAATAATTCCGCGCAAGGTTTCGGCGTCTACCACACATTTTCCGCCAGACAACGGAAAACCCCACGCCTTTTCCAAAATATCATCAATCTGGTCCAATAATTCCTCAACCGTCATTTTACATCCATTCCTTTCCCTTTGGTATCGTTTCTGATAATGTTGATTTTTTTTCTGATATCCTCCTCGATACACTGCGGCACAAACCCGCCGAAATCGCCGCCCAATATGCCGACCTGCTTCACGAGGCTGGAGGATAAAAACATGTATTCAGCGGTGGTATTCAAAAACACCGTTTCCAAGTCCGGATTCAACCGACGGTTTGTCAACGCCATTTGGAACTCATATTCAAAATCTGACATCGCCCGCAAGCCCTTGACAATAACCGCCGCGCCGTGGTCGCGTGCAAATTCGACCAGCAGGCCGTTATAATATTCCACTTCCACACCGGAAATATCGGTTGTGGCACGGCGTATCATTTCCACGCGTTCTTCCTGCGAAAACATAGGATGTTTGGAAGAATTTCCCATAACAACTACAATAACTTTATCAAAAATACCCGCCGACCGGCGAATGATATCAATATGTCCCAAAGTAACCGGGTCAAAGCTGCCCGGACAAACAGCAATTTTCAAGCTTATAACACACCTTCCGTTTTCCTGTAAACCCACAGCGCCGCGCGTCCGTACCGGTAATCGCGCACCACCGAAAATCCGCCCGCACCGGGCGGCGGTGAAATCTTGCCGTCGGTTTCGCAAACTATAACTCCGCCATCGCGCATAACTGCGGCAACGGCGTTCAAAAGCTCCTGCGATATCCCGTCGGCATACGGCGGGTCAAGCAATGCAATGTCAAATCGCTCACCGGTGGCCGATAGATATTGCGCGGCATCACGCACCTCAAGCTTGGCATCGCGGAACGCTTCCGGCGCACGCTGTGACAGTGCCGTTATATTGCGTTGTATAACTTCGGCCGCCGCTTTGTTTTTTTCCACAAATACGCATTTTACAGCACCGCGGCTCAACGCTTCAATGCCCAGTTGGCCGCTTCCGGCGAACAAGTCAAGAACCGTCCGTCCCGCGATATCGAATTGAAGAATATTAAACAATCCATGCTTGACGCGGTCGGAGGTGGGGCGGGTTTCATCTCCGGGCATGGTTTCCAAATTGAAACCTCGTGCCGCACCGGTAATAACCCGCATCAGCTATTTGCTCCGTGTTTGCCCGAAAACTCCCGCGACCGCTCAAAGCTGGCGCATACAGCGTCGTAAACGGCGGCCTCGAACCCGTCCTCGACCAGCTTTGCCACACCCGCGATGGTGGTGCCTGCGGGGGAACAAACCTGATCACTCAGCGCGCGCGGATGTTCGCCGGATTCTTGCAGCATACGCACCGTTCCGACCACGGCCTGTGCCGCCGAACGAAGCGCAATGTCCTTGCTGAGTCCGCATTTGACGCCGGCAGTCGCCAGCGCATCGGTATAAATCAGCGTGAATGCCGGTGAGCTGCCCGCAATGGCGGTGAACACGTCAAATTGGGATTCCGGCAGCTCAACAGCATCACCGATAGCGTTCAAAATATTTTGTAATGTTTGTTTTTGTCCATTGGAAACGGCGTTGTTGACACAAAATGCCGACATGGATTCCCCCACCTTGGCGGCGAGATTAGGCATAACCCGCGCAATGGGAAGTGAGGGCGTAAAATATCCCTCAAAAACCGACAGCGGGATACCCGCGGCAATCGACACTACGAATGGTTTCGATTGCTGAATAGTCGGAGCGAGGTCGGCCAGCACTGCCGGCAAAACCTGCGGCTTCACTACCAAAAACAGCGTTTCAGCCCGCTGTGCAACTTCGTCTCCGGTGGAAGCCATGTGCAGTCCGAATTCACTGGATAGCTTTTCCATCTTTTCGTGATTTGTATCGTATATTAAAAAATCGTTGCCGTCATAACCGCCCAAAATCAGCCCGCGAATCGCGGCTTCGGCCATGTTTCCAGCGCCAATAAATCCAATTTTCATGACAAACCCCTCCCGAGTATTATATCCTCTAATAATATTAACCCCAATTCGTTCGATTGTCAATGAAAATTGCAGAAGGAGAAACGGTTTTTGGATTTTAGGTGTTTGACGGACGGAAAAAGGGATTGTACAAGAGGTGTTCTTTTCGTCATTGCGTCCGCGTCTTGCCCGCAAAAAGGTTGCATTCCAAGCTGTCATTCTGAACGAAGTGAAGAATCTTTTTAAATAATTTCGCTTCAACCAAAAAAAGATCCTTCGCAGGCTCAGGATGACAATCTTTTGTATTATCAGCGCGTTTGTCCACTTCAATGGAAAATTATTCCTTTACATTCTGCACGGAATGGGGTAGAATATAACCATGCTTTATTAAAATCTATATTATTTAAGGAGTCGTTATTGCATGAAAAAGGTAATTTCACTTGTGCTGGTTGTGTTGTTGGCCGCGCTGACACTCGGCGGGTGCACACAGGCGGGGAAAACGGATTATGTAATTTTGGATGAGGTTTTGGCGACTGAAGAATATGGCATCGGGTTCCGCAAGGCTGACCAATCGTTGCGCAACGCGGTACAGCAGGCGCTTTGCGACCTCAAGACCGACGGAACTGCCGCGACTGTTACCAAAGAGTGGTTTGGAAGCGATATTTCCATCATTCCTGCGGCACCAAATCTGCCCGACGCGGACGATGATTCGCTGCAAAAAATTAAAGACGCCGGCAAGCTGCGCGTCGGGTTGGATGATTCCTTCCCGCCGATGGGATTCCGCGATGTTGACCAAAAGCTGATGGGATATGACATTGACCTTGCTAAAGAGGTTTGCAAAAAGCTGGGTGTTGAGCCGGAATTTGTCTCCATTGACTGGGATTCAAAGCACACCGAGCTGGACGGCAACAACATTGACTGTATTTGGAACGGATTCACCATAAATGATGAGCGTTTGGGAAAATGCAACATGACCGAGCCGTATCTTACCAACAAGCAGGTGGTTGTTACAATTAAGGGCAGCGGCATCGAAAAGCTTGCCGATTTGGAAGGCAAGTCTGTTGTTCTTCAAAAAGGTTCCACCGCTATTGAGGCGTTGGATAACCATCCCGAAATCAAAAGCATTATCAAGGGCGGTGCTCCCGTTGCGGTTGACAACAACGTTCTTGCCATGCTTGAGCTTAAAAACGGCATTTCTGATGCCATTGTAATGGATGAAGTTGTGGCAAACTACTATGCATCCCATCCCGAGGATCTTGCGCGGGACAGCAAGGCTGACTAAACATTAGGTAAGCGATGAATAAATCAATATACGAATCTTTGCACCTGATTTATTCAGCACCTACTTAGGTAAATACTGCAAAATCCGGTATCCTTTGCGGGATGCCGGATTTTTTTGTATAAATGCGGCATATTTATTTCAAAAAAAGTTCACAATCCCGATTTGACTTTTTATGGTATGTTTGATACAATAAATGTCCACGCTATTTACTGTATTTGAGAGGAAGCGATGCTGATGGAATTTTTGATAAAAAACCCCAGGGTATCCCGCGATTCGAGTATTGCCGCCTTTTTGTTCTTTCTTGCTCCAATCGGAATGGGTGGTATAATAATCCACGGAATGTACGCGCTCCGCGAGGGCGGCAATCTTCCGCGTGCTTTTTTAGTGGTTGTGCTCGGTTCGGTATTTTTTGGCGTGATGATTCGGTTTGGTGCCGGCCTTTTAAGCCTTGGCTCGCATTATAAAAAGATAGCAACTGTACTTGGCAAGCTCCCTCCGGGCACAAATCAGATTGGTATCGGGTATCTTGTGCGCGAATGCGGGCAGAGTCTTGACAAGCTTTCTCCGCGGCTTTATCACATGATGGATTTGGGTTATTTCCCGGGTATGTCGATTGATTTGGATCGTAAAACGTTGGTGATAATCCCGTCCGGCGACTCCGCTTTGGAGGAGGAATCGGCGGCAGGTACTATATACAATAAAAAGCTCCATTTGCGGCCGGTTACGCTTGTGTCCGGTCTTATGGGGTGGATGTTGGCGCTTCAATTTTGTCCGATTGACGGGTTTGTTCGCTATCTTGTTGCTTTTGCCGGTGTGATTGTGGCGGTGCTTGTGGCAAAATACGCCGCGCCAAACAAAAAAATATTGACAGTTATTCCGCGCCCTCCCGAAAAACAACGGAATGTATCCAGCGGAAATGATGAGCTGGACCGTATAATTAATTCCGGTGCCGTGTTTACAGCTGAGTTGGCCGGACTGGATGGCAAGTTACCCGACGGTGTTGTGAAATGGGCGGCGGGTGAGATGATGATGCTTACCAAAGAGATTATGCGGTTTCTTCGGGAAAATCCCGAAAAGCTGCGCCAGACAAAACAATTTGCTATCTATTTTCTTCCGGAATCAGTTGGGTTGGTTCGTAATTATGCCGAGCTGAACGCTGAACCGCAAAAGGGCGAAAACATTCGCAGCTCGATGAAAAAGATTGAAGAGAGTATGACTACGGTCGTTGACGGATTCCGCCGCGAGCATGATATGCTGTTTTTGGATAAGGCAATGGATATCTCAACGGATATTGAGGTGCTCAAGGGCATGGTGAAACAAGATATCAGCAAGGATGATTTAAGATTATAATAAATTATGGAAAGGACGCTGTTCATGGACGAAAAGAAGGACGCAATCGAATTGACATTTGATGTTCCCGCCGCCCCTGCTCTCACACTCTCGGAGGAGGTTCTTGAGGGGGTTCCCGGTGCGGACGGGCGCGACATCGCATCGGTGGCGCAGGCCGCGCGTCCCGATGACAGTGTATTGACGGCTGATGAAAGAAAAATGGTGGCGGAGTTTGCTGCCAAGATTGATATTTCAAATGCGTCGCAGATTTTGCAGTATGGCAGTGTGTCACAGCAAAAAATCGCTTCGTTTTCTGAATCAGCACTCAGCCATGTTCGTACCAAGGATATGGACGAAGTTGGCGGAATGATTACCGGACTTGTAACGGAGCTGCGCGGATTTTCGCCGGACGGCGGCGAGAAGAAGGGGATGTTCGGCTTCTTTCGCAAACAGGGCGGAAGGCTGGCAGATGTCAAGGCTAAGTATGATTCAGTGGAGAAAAACGTTGATAAAATTTGCGATTCGCTGGAACAGCACAAGTTCGTTTTGACAAAGGACGTTGCCATGCTTGACCAGATGTACGATGTCAATCTTGCTTATTTCAAAGAGTTGACAATGTACATTCTTGCCGGCCGCGAAAAGCTGTCGCATATAATAAGCACCGAGCTTCCGGAAATGCAGAAAAAAGCCGGGTTGTCCAATGCCCCCGAGGACGCACAGGCGGCGAATCAGCTTGCGGACATGTGCAACCGCTTTGACAAAAAGTTGCACGATTTGGAGCTGTCCCGGATGATTTCTATACAAATGGGGCCGCAAATTCGGTTGGTGCAGAGCACTAATACCATGCTGGTGGAAAAAATTCAGTCGTCGCTTGTGAATACTATTCCGCTGTGGAAAAACCAGATGGTGCTTGCGCTGGGGATGGCGCATTCGCAAAATGCTATCAAGGCACAGCGCGAGGTTACCGACCTTACCAACGAGTTGCTGAAAAAGAATTCCGCTGCGCTCAAAACCAATACATTGGAAGCGGCGCGTGAATCCGAGCGCGGTATTGTAGATATTGAAACACTCAAACAAACTAATCAGTCGCTCATTTCGACACTGGATGAGGTACTGAAAATTCAAGAGGATGGCCGCCAAAAACGCCGCGCGGCTGAAGTTGAGCTTGGACGGATTGAGGATGAGCTTAAGCAAAAATTGCTTGAGGTTCGCGACCGCCCTCGGAACACATTGGATGCGGAATAATGTTTAGGTAAGTGCTGAGCAAATCCCGTTTATGAGGCTTGTGTTTCTGAAAGGCGAAGAATCTTTGGGACATGAATTTGATGCTGCGTTAATGTTACTCACGGATTTCTCCTGCTTTCGAAAAACGTGAATGCGTTTTTGCGTGGATGCAAATCTGTTTTAATAATTGAAAAACTTCAATGCATCCACAAGATTCTTTGCCTTTGAACTGCTGTCCTCCACATGCACAACATACATAACTACTGCTCAGAATGACAAGATGTTCACATTATAGTTGTTCGTTTGCCCACTTGCTATCAAAAAAAGACTTGACCTGCATGGAATTATGTGATATAGTTGTCGTACCTCGACTTTTGGGGGCTTTATTTTTGTGCTTCAAAAATTTGAGGGAGGCTTTAGGTAACTGTCCGGCCGGACGTGTTTAACACCGTTTGAATGGGATGGTTGCTTCAAAAATCACGCGGACGACCGGGTTTTGCGTGGATTCAATCAGGAGGTGCCGTTATTATGAGAGTTAAAATTACCCTGGCTTGCACTGAATGCAAGCAACGCAACTACAACACCATGAAAAATAAGAAGAATGATCCTGACCGTTTGGAAATGAGCAAATACTGCCGTTTCTGCCGCAAACACACCGCTCATCGCGAAACAAAATAATTTGTGTGTCTTGAGGGAGCATTGCCGTGCGGTTTTGTGGCCGCCGATTCTTAAAAACAGGTGAAAGGAAGGTGCGAAATGGCAGGAGAAGAGAAAAAAACTGAGGTTGTTGAGTCGTCAAAGACCGATTCAAAGAAAACCGAAAAGAAAAAGTCTGCATTCAGCAAGATTGCAAAATTTATGCGCGATACAAAGGGCGAGTTTAAAAAAATTATTTGGCCCACCCGTAAAACCGTTATTCGGAATACCAGCGTGACGATTGCGATGTGCGCTTTTGTCGGCGTTGCGGTTACGCTGTTTGACGGGGGTTTGTCTTCACTTATCCGGTTGTTTGTGAGATAATTCCCGTTGACTTCGAATTGATATCCGACGCATTGCATTTTATGGGAGGTAAGTATGTCAGAAGAGGCAAGATGGTATGTTGTGCATACCTACTCCGGATACGAAAACAAAGTGGCAACCAACCTTGAAACCATCGTGGGCAACCGCGGACTTCAAGAGTGGATTCATGAAATACGCGTACCAACCGAGTTGGTCACCGAAATTAAAGACAACAAAAAACGGGATGTTGAACGCAAAATCTTCCCCGGATATGTGCTTGTCAAAATGGTGATGACTGATGATTCGTGGTATGTCGTGCGTAATACGCGTGGCTGTACCGGATTTGTTGGACCCGGAGGCAAGCCGATACCACTTACCCCGGATGAAGTGGCGGCGCTTGGTGTTGAAAAACACATTGTTGAAGTTAATTACGCTGTCGGTGATACTGTTCGTGTTGTGACAGGTCCGCTGGCTAATTTTTCCGGTATTGTTAATGAAATTGATACGGAAAGCAATCGTGTCCAGCTTGTTGTTTCCATGTTCGGTCGCGAAGTTCCCGCCGAGGTGGAGCTTGACCAGGTTGAGCTTATGGACTGATTTTTGTAACCCCGCCGCATGTGCGGCTTTTGTATGGACGACGCGCTGTTTCGTGATTTTGCGGAGGTTCGCTTGTCCTGTGGGAGGAATCGTTATTCGGTTCCGCCAAATACCACATTAAATGGAGGATTGACTAAAAATGGCTCAGAAAATTACCGGGTATATCAAATTGCAGATCCCGGCCGGCAAAGCTACGCCGGCACCGCCTGTTGGACCGGCTCTTGGTCAGCATGGCGTAAACATTATGTCTTTCACAAAGGAATTTAACGAACGCACCAAAAACGACGTGGGACTTATTATCCCCGTTGTTATCACTGTGTATGCGGACCGTTCATTCTCCTTTATCACCAAAACTCCTCCCGCCGCCGTTCTTATCAAAAAGGCTTGCGGAATCGAATCGGCCTCCGGCACTCCCAACAAAACCAAGGTCGCCAAGATTACCAAGGATCAGGTGCGTAAAATTGCCGAAACAAAGATGCCCGACTTGAATGCTGGCAGCATTGAAACCGCCATGAGTATGGTGGCCGGTACTGCTCGCAGCATGGGCATCGAAGTTATCGACTGAGGAGGAGATAGAGTATGAAACACGGAAAAAAATATGTCGATGGCGCCAAGCTTATTGACCGCAATATGCAATACGAAGTCGCCGAAGCGTTGGAGCTGGCTGTTAAAACCGGTACAGCGAAGTTTGACGAAACTGTCGAGGTTCATGTAAAGCTCGGCGTTGACAGCCGTCACGCTGACCAGCAGGTTCGCGGCGCTATTGTTCTTCCCCATGGTACGGGTAAAACTATGCGCGTGCTTGTGTTTGCTAAGGACGATAAGGCTCAGGCAGCTACCGAAGCCGGTGCTGAATTTGTTGGCTCGGATGATTTGCTTGCAAAAATCCAGGGCGGATGGATGGATTTTGACGTTGTTATTGCCAGCCCTGACATGATGGGTTTGGTTGGACGTCTTGGTAAGGTTCTCGGCCCTCGCGGCTTGATGCCTAATCCTAAAGCCGGTACCGTTACTCCCGATGTGGCGCGTGCTGTTGCCGAAGCCAAAGCCGGTAAAATCGAATACCGTTTGGACAAGACCAATATCATCCACTGCCCTGTCGGCAAGGTGTCATTTGGTGCTGAAAAACTCAAGGATAATTTCGATGCTCTTTTGGGTGCGATTGTTCAAGCAAAGCCCGCTTCTTCGAAGGGTCAATACATTCGTTCATGTGTGGTTTCTGCCACTATGGGCCCCGGCGTAAAGGTTAATCCCAACCGCGTGGGCGGTTAAGTCTTAATTAACCTATGAATAAAACAGGCTGTATACGCGGCGCGAGCGTATACAGCCTGTATTTGCGGATAAATCAAGATGGACAAGTTTCATGCGATGCACAAAATAACGTCACAGTATGGACACAGATTCGATGTAATATGCTATAGAATGTTGTTGTAAAGTTTGCCTTTGGCATCGGAATCCAATGTAATTTTAACAGGATTCGGAAGGTGTGCGTACGGTCAGCGGGGTGGTTTTGTAATTTAGCAGGATGCGTGAAGCCGCTTCCGCGATGCCAAGTACCATGATAAACATTCCAATCAGCTTTGGTGTCATAAGTGGGAAATCCACCATGCTGTGAGCGCAAAACGCGCCAACAAATGCCAGTATGATGGAGCCAATAGCGCGGGATTCACCATCACGTGCCATCATTTTCCATCCTATGCGGAGCGTTGTCCATCCAATCAAGCACATTATTCCCAGCGAAATTATTCCGCCCTCTACCAAAAGCTGGAGCACAATATTGTGCATATGCGGTGCATTAATTCCGTTATTAAGCAGTGTGTCCCATGTGTTTTCTATGCCGGCGCCCATGCCGAAAACCGGCGAATTGCGGAACTGTTCCATCCCGGCTTGCCAAATGTTAAACCGTTCTGTAATGGCGACATCCTGCCGGTCAACTGTAAGTATACGTGAAATTACCGAATCCGGAACAAACAGCGAAACCGAAACGACACCCATAACAATGACAAAAACCTTGCGGATATTGGCAATGCAAAACACGACTAATACAACAATCAGCGCGATATAGCTTCCGCGTGAGAAGGAAAATAAGATGCCGAAAATAGTGGAAAGAAAGCAAAGACGGCATAAAAATCTGGTTTTAGTACGTCGGCCGTCAAATGTGTAGTATGCCGCAAACGGCAGAGCCACAACAAGATACTCGGCATAAATATTGGGATTTGTGAAGGTTGACGACGGCCGAAGCCCTGTAATTACCTCAAGCACATCGACGGGAAACAATGGCATTACAATATTGTCGGCAAAGCTCCAAAATTCCAATGGTATGTTCAGCCCGAAAACGGCGGCGGATATATACTGTATAATTCCGATCAGCCCGACTGCGCCGGCGACAAGGCAGACACAAAAAAGCACTGTATCCAAGCGGTGTTGTTGTGTAAGTACTGTGGTCATGGAAAGGTAAATCGAAAACATAACAAGCCACATTGATACAGTTGATAATGTGGATAAGATGTTTGGAGAATAAAGCAATCCGACCATCATGTGCCCGATATAAAGCACTAAAAGATGCCCTATAGTTCCGATTTGGATACGCCTTCCAAAGATTTTTGCGTCAACAGCGGCGGCAACAAGCGAAGCAACAGCAAGAATCGGGGCGAAATATTCGGGAAATATCGGGATGCAGGCTATAAATAAAATTGACAACAACCACGCCTGTTTCAGGTTGATTTGAATATCATATATATGCCGCTTCACACTATCACTCCCCGTTTTTGTGGCTTGTATATAATAATATATCATCGTTGGGCAGAAATTGCAATTATTGTTACAAAGCTGTTATCATTGGCAGAGAAGGAGCGTGGATTTTGGTGCGTCGCGTTGAACAGAGCATAATTGCCGCGGTTGCGGTATTTGTGATGATAATGACAGGATGCACCGCACCGCCGCGACCGGTTACGCGGGACGGAATATTTTTTGACACATCGGTTTCAATTACCGTGTACGACACTGTTCCGGAAAGTCTTGCCGGCAATATATTAGACGAATGTTTTTCGCTTCTTGGAAAATATGAGAAATTATTCAGCAAAACGATTGAAACAAGTGATATTTACCGCATTAACAATGCCGGTGTGGCAGAGGTAGCAGTTGACCGCGATACGGTACAGCTGCTGACTATGGCACGGGAATACAGCCTTATATCCGATGGGGCTTTTGATATAACGGTTGGCGGTGTGCTGAGTTTATGGGATTTCAAGGCCGGGAATCCGCGGCTTCCCGATGCAGCCGCGCTCGCCGCCGCCGCCGCTCATGTGGATTATTCCAAGGTTGTTATTAACGGTGATACGGTGCGGCTGGACGACCCTGATACAAGGCTGGATGTCGGGGGGATAGCGAAGGGTTATGCCGCCGACCGGTTGGAGGAATATATGCGTTCACAAGGAATTACGTCCGCGTTCATTAATCTTGGCGGCGATACACTTGCTATAGGACAAAAACCGGACGGCTCCACATGGCGAATAGGAATTGCCGACCCTGTTGACGGCACAAATACAGATATTGTTATACTGCGCGACCGCTCGGTCGTGACCTCGGGTACGGGATACAGGGGTTTCACTCTTGACGGGCAGCGGTATCACCATATTATCACGCCGGACACCGGCATGCCCGCGGATACCGGCTTGCTGTCGGTATCGGTAGTATGCACCGGTGCGGCACGTGCCGACGCATTGGCTACCGCTTGTTTTGTAATGGGCAGGGAGCGCGGAATGGAGATGATTGAAATGATGGACGATGCCGAGGCGCTCTTTATCGGTGATGACGGCATATGGGAAAGTTTCGGATGGAATTCCTTGAGATTATCATAGATAAAAGGAGGTATGAGCATGAATGAAACCGCTGTACAGCGGTATCGGCGTTATGGAATGTTTTTTGTGTTGGCGGCGGTGTTGCTGTTTTTCTGCTCAATGACATCCCCGTTGTTTCCCATCCACAATAGAGTGGACCAGTCGATTTTCATGACACTGGGCAAGGAGATTGTTCGCGGCAAGGTGCCTTATCGCGACCTTTTTGAGCAAAAGGGGCCGGTAATATACTTTATCCACGCGCTGGCGTATCTGATAACAGGCAACAACTTCCATGGTGTATACCTTATTCAGATTCCGGTAATCGGATTTACGCTTGTGTATATCGACAAAATCGCCGGATTATATGCTCCGCGCCGCTCTGCCGCCACCATAACGTCGGTCGCCGCTGTTATCATTTTAACCTGTGGATGTTTTCTTCGCGGCGATAATGTGGAGGAGTTTTGTTTGCCGCTTTGGGCATTCGCAATGTACCACCTGTTGGCAGAAAGCCGTCGTCCGGTCGGGTCGTCCACACCGCTTTGGTTATTTTTTGCCGGCGGAGTGATGGCGGGAGTGGTGTTGTGGACAAAATTTACGCTTTTAGGATTTTGGGCGGCATGGGGGTTGATTTTAGCAATCCGATTAATTGCTGCACGAAAAATCGGCAGGGCAATATCCGGCGGTGTGCTGTTCGCCGCCGGTATGATAACCGCCACTCTGCCGTGGATATTCTATTTTGGTTATCACGGCGCGATATATGATTGGTTGTATGTCAGCCTTTATGTAAACATTACATGCTACTCCTCCACGATTCATACACTGCTTCGGCCATTGTTCCCCATCGGCACGGCGGCGGTTAATCTGATTTTTAATCCGCTGCTTTGTGTGATGATGTTTTTTGGACTTCGGGACATGTTCCGAAGAAAAAAGGAGTGCCGCACCGGGATGTCCGTGCGGGAACGGCGGGCAGTATGGATTCCGTTTATGGCACTTTATTTTGGCATGTACATTGGCGGCCGATATTACGATTATTACCTGCTTATGGCGGCGGGGTATTGCGTTTTCGGGCTTTTGTATGTATACTATCGGTGGAAAGACTCGCCACGCCTGCATGGGTTGAAACAATGGTCGCGCCGCCGTAAAACAGCCGCGGTGGTTTCGGCGGTGTTGTCCGCCGCAATCGTCGGAAGCAACTGCCTTCCTTATTATACATGGGGACGCTTGCAATATGTGCAATTTGCGTTTGCCGACGTTATGCGGCAAAGTGAAAATCCGACTCTGCTCAACTATGGATTTGTGGATGGAGGGTTGTACATTGCTTCCAATATATCCCCGTTGACAAAGTATACGGGAACACTTAATATTGATTATGAACGGTATCCCGAAATGGATGACACTATGCGCGGTATGATTGCCGACGGCGTGCCGGAATATATAATGATTCGCATGAAGCTCAGTGAAAGCTTTGATGATTATGACCTGCCGGAGCTTGAGACGAATTATTATCCAGTTGCCGAAGGCGAAAACAAACCCGACCGATATAGATATATGCTTTTGCACAGAAAAAATCATTAGAGAAAAGGATTGAATGCAATGATAGCCCTTGCGTTTTGTATTTTTGTCGCGCCTGTGTTGGCAATAGCGACACGGCGTTTGATTTTGAAGGATGAAAAGACGCTTTCGCAAATTTTGGTGGAATACGGCATTTTTACTCTGTTGGCGAATTGGTTTGTGCTGGCCGTATTATCCGCGTTGTACGAGTTTGCGTTTATGAATCTTCAAGATTTGGCGACTACTCCTAATTTTATCATAAAGTATACCGCGTTATCTGCCGTATTTTCTGTAATGAGCGGTTATTTTTCCTGTCACAGCTCTATACGTGCTTGGCGCGAAAACAACGAGCGTCCGAAACCGTCGATTCGCAGGACAGTGTGGGGAATAGTGAACAACATCATTATTCTGGTTTTTTCATCGGTGGCACTGCTGCTGCTAACATCCTCTGTGTGGATAAGGAACAATTTTGGTACGGTTACGCCGGACAGCCTTTTTTTTCAGGTTTTTGCGCCGATGCAAGGAACAAATGAGGACGTGTTGCACAGCTTTTTCATGCGATGTATCGCGGTTTCTGTGTTGGGAACGGCCGTGGCCATGATTTTTGCTAATGGACCGTGGAAAAGCGGCAAACGTATTAAGGTAAGATTTTTTGGATATACAATTAATATGTTCTTTGATTATACAAAACGGATGAAAAGATATTTTGCTGTTCTTTCGGTGTTGGCATTGATTGTCGGCATGACCGGGATGATTAGTCAGCTTGGTGCAAGGGATTTACATAATTATTTCTTTGCACGAAGCAATGTGATTGAAAATTATTATATCGACCCTCTTGATGTGCAAATTAAATTTCCTGAAAAACCGCGCAATTTAATTTATATTTATATGGAATCCATGGAAAACACCTATGCCTCGAAGGAGCATGGTGGTGCTATGGAATACAATCTCATTCCCGAGCTTACGCAGCTTGCATATGAAAATATCAGCTTTTCAAACGGCGAGTTGCTGGGCGGTGAGCCGGGGTTTGGGGGACATACAACCTCCGCGCTGGTCGGGTCGCTGTCCGGTTTGCCGCTTAAGGATATGGGAGAGTTCGGATTGCATGGTGAACAGGGATTATTCTTGCCCGGAGTTTATAATCTTGGCGATATGCTCCGGGATCGGGGGTACAACCAAACCATAATTTTCGGGTCGGATGCCGATTTTGGCTACCGCGCTCCATATTTCCGCCAACATGGCGATTTTCGCATTTTGGACATCCATACCGCGCGGAAGGAGGGCATTATTGAGGAAGATTATAAAGTGTTTTGGGGATTTGAAGATAAATACCTGTACGAATACGCAAAGATGGAGCTTGCGACGCTTTCCGTGTCCGACCAGCCGTTTAATCTTTCCCTGCTGACTGTGGATACTCATGCTCCGGATGGATATCTTTGCTCGCTGTGCGAAACTAAAGGCGAAGATGGTATGGGGTACGAGTACGAAATAGAGTTTGAAAACGTGGTCGCTTGTGCCAGCCGTCAGGTTTATGGTTTTATCGAATGGCTTAAAGAGCAGCCGTATTATGAAGATACCACCATTATTGTGACGGGTGATCATCTCAGTATGGGGTACAATTATTTCGAGAATGTTACCGGCATTGATAAAACCGATTATGAACGCACAACATACAACACGTTTATTAATTCTGTGGCGGACACACACAATACGACCAACCGTCAGTTTTTGATTATTGATATGTTCCCTACCGTGCTTGCGGCTATGGGAGTGGAAATTGAAGGCGACCGCTTGGCGATGGGAACAAACATGTTTTCTGACAGGCAGACGCTTTCGGAAGAGCTTGGGCATGCATACCTGTTCTCGGAGCTGAATAAGCGTTCCAGTTTTTATACTAATCGGTTTATGTTCAAAAGAAAATCATAGGTTGCCTGATTTTACAATTGAAAAAGGATGGAACTGTCGGCTGACAGTTCCATCCTTTTTAAGTTGTGTGGAATGTAGCCCCGGAGGAACTACGTTGTTATCAAAATAGAATGATAAACCGGAATTTGTATAAAAGTTAATTGACTATATCATTCAAACTAATTACATTACCGCCTTTACTCCTATAGTAATCCAGCATTTCGCTGATTTTCTTTTTATCCCAACTGGAAATGCAATCTGACAAGACACTAACCTTATAATTTGCCTTGCATAAATTATAACATGTTGATTTAACGCAAATAGCAGCGTCTGCCCCTGTTAAGTAGAAATCACAAATTTCATTTTCGTTAATAAAATCTGAAAACTCCTCACTACTTAATGCGCTTCCTTTGTATTTTGTAAAAATATTCTTTGACACTATTTTCAAGTCAGAAGCCAATTCAGACCCGCGGGTATTTGGCTTGAAAACCCTCGTGCCATCTGACAAATTTTCATGCCTTATGTAAACAACATGAACATCGTTATTAACTGCCCATTCTATTGATTTATTTATATTATCAATTATTTCCTTGTAATTTTTTGCTGTATCATTTTGAATATCTATTACTAATAAAGCTTTTTTCTGCATAGTGTTTCCTCTCCAAATTCTAATTTATTGTTCAATCGCACCTTTTATGCTGCCAAATATAAGCACTGTTCGGCGAGCAACCCGACGATTTACTATGGGTTTTTAAACAATCCCTAATAATTATAGTAAATCAACTTGAAGCCAAGCTCATAAAATACAAATAAAACCGCATATATCAAAGCTTTTATCTGCATTTTCTGAGATGTTTTCTAAGTTAATTGAATATATAACACAATCCCACAAAAAAGCCAGCCGAAAACAAATCATTTTCGGCTGGCTTCTATTTCAATAAAATACTTCCTTATCGAACGGGAGTGGACACAGCGCGCAGATAAGGTGAAAATTGTCATTCTTGAGCGAAGCGAAGAATCTTTTGCAATGGCGTTTAAGAGCCTTCGCGCCAGTCAGGATGACATTGAAATCAATGCTATTTGTCCACTCCTTATCGAATCGGACACTTGACAGCCAAATATTAATGCTATCTGCGGTCTCCGCCTCTGCGGAAATTGTCGCGGCCACCGTCGCGGCGTGGCGGCGGACGGTCGGATATGGTGTTTTCCGGAACAAGTCCTTCAACCTCAATCAACGCATCGCGGCGGGACAGGTTCAACCGTCCCATTTCGTCAATTTCAGTAGCCTTGACAAGCACTTCATCGCCGACAGCCACAACGTCTTCTACCTTTTCAGTACGTTTGACGTCGAGCTTGCTGATGTGGACAAAGCCTTCCTTGCCGGGAGCAATTTCAACAAATGCGCCAAATGCCAATATGCGAGTTACGCGGCCTTTGTAAATCGCGCCGATTTCGGGGTCCTTCGCAATGGTTTCGACAATGGACAGCGCACGTTTGGCGTTGTCTCCGTTTATGGCGGAAATGAACACATTACCGTCCTCTTCGATGTCGATTTTACAGCAGCACTCGGCTTGAATCTTTTGGATAACCGAGCCGCCTTTACCGATAACCTCGCGGATTTTGTCTACGTCGATTTTTGTGTGCAGCATTTTGGGAGCATAAGGTGACAGATCCTCGCGAGGCTGTGCAATAGCTTTAAGCATGATTTCATCAAGGATGAAAAGACGTGCTGTGAAGGTTTTGTCCAAGGCTTCACGTATGATTTCGGGGGTCAGTCCGTGCACCTTCAAGTCCATTTGAATAGCAGTGATACCCTTGTGAGTACCACCAACCTTGAAGTCCATATCGCCGAAGAAGTCTTCCAGCCCTTGGATATCGACCATAGTCATGAAGCGGTCGCCCTCGGTGACAAGTCCACAGGAAATACCGGCAACAGGAGCTTTCAGCGGGACACCGGCATCCATCAGAGCCAGTGTTGAGCCGCAGATAGCGCCCTGTGATGTGGAACCGTTGGAGGATACGACCTCCGAAACAAGACGAAGGGTATACGGGAAGTCCTCCATCGACGGAATAACCGGCAGCAACGCACGCTCTGCCAGCGCGCCATGCCCGATTTCACGCCGTCCGGGGCCACGCGACGGGCGGGTTTCACCCACGGAATAGGAGGGGAAGTTGTAGTGATGCATATACCGTTTGGTGTCTTCTTCGTCGAGATTGTCAAGCAGCTGCGCATCGCCGGAGGAACCGAGTGTTACGGTGGTCAAAACCTGAGTCTGGCCGCGCGTAAACAGTCCGGAACCATGCACACGCGGCAGGATTCCAACCTCGGAAGCCAGCGGGCGAAGTTCATCAATACCGCGGCCGTCAACACGTTTGCCGTCATCCAGCAACCAGCGGCGGACAACATATTTTTGAAGCTTGTACAGGCATTCTTCGATTTGATGCGCATAATCGGCGTATTTTTCGTCGAATTCAGCATGAACTTCGTCATAAACCGGGCGCAAACGCTCGTCACGAACGCGCTTATCATCAGTGTCAAGCGCCGCGCGAACCTTTTCGATTGCAAAGTCCTTGATAGCTTCAAACAGGTCGTGGTCAACTTCCTGCGATTCAAACGGGATTTTTTCCTTGCCGATTTCGGCAACGATGCCATTGATAAAGGCGACAACCTCCTGGTTTGCGGCGTGGCCTGCCATAATGCCGTCAAACATGGTATCATTGTCAACTTCATTAGCACCGGCTTCAATCATAGCAACCAAATCAGCAGTGGAAGCGACCGTGACATGCATTTCAGAGCGGCGGCCCTGCTCAGTGGTGGGGTTGATAACCAGCTCACCGTCCACAAGTCCGACAACAACGCCGGAAATAGGGCCATCCCATGGAATATCAGAAATTGAAATAGCGATGGATGCACCAATCATAGCGATGGTTTCGGGCGGGCAATCGTGGTCAACGCTCATAACGGTGCAAACAATGGAAACATCGTTACGCATGTCCTTGGGGAACAGCGGACGTACCGGACGGTCGATTACACGAGAGGTCAAAATAGCGTTTTCGCCCGGGCGGGATTCGCGGCGGATGAACGAGCCGGGGATTTTGCCGACCGCGTACATTTTTTCTTCATAATCCACCGAAAGCGGGAAAAAGTCAATCCCATCACGGGGCTTGTCCGACATGGCAACAGCGCATAAAATAACTGTTTCGCCATAACGAATCAAGCAAGAACCATTTGCAAGCTGCGCCAATTTGCCGGTTTCTACCACGAGAGGCCGGCCGGCCAATGTGGTTTCAAAGGTACGATAGTTTTCAAACATAAAATAATTCCTCCATTTCAAATATTGTTGGTCAAAAATTGAGGAATGGACGGCGTTTTAGCAATAAAACCATACATTTTTGTAATAAAAAGATATCGTTTCACTGCTAAATTCGCCACATTCCTATCCGGTGTTTCTGCCGTATAAAACGGGCAAAAGGACAGGCGGGACTACCCCGCCTGTCCTCACGTAGTTACTTACGTATGCCGAGTTTTTCGATGATCGCACGGTAACGCAAAACATCTTTTTTCATCAGATATTTCAGCAATCCGCGACGATGTCCGACCATCTTGAGCAATCCACGGCGGGAATGGTGATCCTTCTTGTGAATTTTAAGATGCTCAGTCAGATCATTAATCCGGCGTGTCAACACAGCGATTTGAACCTCCGGCGAACCGGTATCCCCTTCGTGTGTCGCATGCTCCTGCATAACGGCAGTTTTGATTTCGGGTAACATAAAATACTCACCTCTTTTTAAATTTTTTCCAAAAACTCAGAACAGGGAAAGGGTGACTCCCCGCGGAAAGTTCATCCGCGCGGACGAACACGTCCACAATTGGGGCATACTCCGCCATCCGAGAATCGGTTTGGTTATTTTACCACAAACACCTGGGTTTGTAAACCACTAATTTCGGGAGCAAGGTCAAATTCTTAACCAACGCTGTCCATGTGTGCAATCAGGTCAAGCACTTTGTTGGAATAGCCCCACTCATTGTCGTACCATGAAACAAGCTTGACAAAGGTGTCGGTCAGCGCGATGCCGGCTTTTGCATCGAAGATAGAGGTGCGTGCATCGCCGATGAAATCGCTGGAAACGACAGCATCTTCGGTGTATCCGAGGACACCCTTGAACTCGCCTTCGGAAGCTTCTTTGATAGCGGCACAGATTTCCGAATATTTGGCAGGTTTTGCGAGGTTGACGGTAAGGTCAACAACCGAAACGTCCAAAGTCGGAACACGCATTGACATACCTGTCAATTTGCCGTTCAATTCGGGAATAACAACACCAACAGCCTTGGCAGCACCGGTGGAGGAGGGGATGATGTTGCCGGAAGCGGCACGGCCGCCGCGCCAATCCTTTTTGGAAGCGCCGTCAACGGTCATCTGTGTAGCGGTGGTGGAATGAACAGTGGTCATAAGACCATCAACGATACCGAACTTGTCGTTGATAACCTTTGCCAAAGGAGCAAGGCAGTTTGTTGTGCAGGAGGCGTTGGATACAAATTTCATATCCGGTGTGTAAGTGTCGAGATTGACACCGCAAACGAACATTGGTGTGTCATCCTTGGACGGGCCGGTGTACACAACTTTTTTGGCGCCGGCGTCGATATGAGCCTGTGCCTTATCCTTGGAATGGAAGATGCCGGTAGCATCAACCACATAATCTGCGCCGATAGTTCCCCACGGAATTTCGGAAGGGTCTCTTTTGTCAAACACATTGATAGACTTGCCGTTGACGACGAGCTTGTCGCCGTTTGTGCTGACTTCGCCCTTGAATGTACCATGCACGGTGTCATATTTGGTCATGTAAGCCATGTAATCCAAATCCACAAAGGGGTCATTCACGCCCACAACTTCGTACTTTTCGGGTTGAGCGACTGCTGCACGGAATACCAGACGTCCAATACGTCCGAAACCGTTGATGCCAATCTTAATTGCCATAATTTTCTACCTCCGATTTTCATTTTGTACCTATTTTACCTCTTTTCACAAGAATTATCAAGCTAAATTTGCTTTAATTTGGAAAAAACTTTGAGTTTTGGCATGTTTGCCAAACAAGGCGGCAAAAACACGCAATGTTTCGGAGGAAAATGGGTATAATAACGTTCAAGTTAAGTTAGGGGTTGTTTAAAATCTGTACACGTGAAGTTTTTAAAGCCCCTGCACAGGTCAAGACCGAATCCGAAATAACTCCTAATACTAAAGGAACGATGATATAAATATGAACGAGGCAATATTGAAGAATTTTTGTGAAAATATGCGCGAAAACGCACGGGCAGGCTCACGCTTGTGTATAATGAATTCTGAGCAGGAAACAAAAATGAGGGAATGGCTTGCGGGGTATTTTTTGTCGCCGTCTGCCGTGAACAGACAGAGTGAACAGTATATGGATGCAGTGAAGGTCATGGCAGCGCTGGAAACCGACGCGATAATCCAGTCCGCGGGCATTGACCGTCCACTCCAATATGGCGATGTAACGGGATTAATCGGTGCGGTGCTGGATGCGGCGGGAGGGTTGCTTAAAACCGCCGGAGTAACGCTCGAATACACGTTGCCGGAGGATTCAGTGTACACCGCTGCCGAGCCGCGGTTGATGCAAATTGCGCTGGCACGGTTGCTGCGTACGGCTGCGAGGGTTGGCGAAACGATATATGCTGATGTTGCGCTGCAAAAAAAGATAATAACTGTTATAGTAACGGGCGAGCGGCAGCACTTTGACAGAGTGGCAGTGCAGCGTGCGGCGGTTATGCTGTGTGAAATGGCGCGGTTGCATGGCGGAACGGTGGTGTTTGAAGGGAAAACCGCCGTTTTTTCGCTGCGCCGCGAGCAATATGGCTCGGTGGGATTGTTTCGGGTTCCGACACCTGCCGAATTGATTGCCGACCCGTTGTCACCGGTGCGAATCGGGTTAATTTCGGTGTGATAACGAATAATTTAATTAAAGTGTGATAAAAGACTTGACGAGACACTGTGTTTTGGTGTATAATTCATTTAAGTAAGCAATAAATAGATTACGCTGCACATCTTCGTGTTCGGTTTATTCATCACTTACTTAGGTGCTGTGGCATGCTAAGCCGTTTTGGATTTTATCCATTTTGAGCGGCAAGAAACGTGTAGTAATGCATAATACCCCTGCCAATGAGGCGGAGGGAGGGAATATAGAGTGTCGGAAGTTCGTATAAAAGATAATGAGTCTTTGGACAGCGCTCTGCGCAGATGGAAAAAGTCCTGTGCGCGGTCGGGTGTCCTTGCCGAGGTGCGTAAACGTGAGCATTTTGAGAAGCCTTCGGTTAAGCGTAAGAAAAAGTCCGAAGCTGCGCGCAAAAGAAAGTTCAAGTAGTCTTGCGCGGCGATAACCCGGAAATGTAAAAGGCGGGCAGCAATGCCCGCCTTTACTATCATGAAGCGGGAGTTTTTATGACGGTATTTTCATTATTTTTCCCAAAGATTGTCAAAAAATCAATAACTGATATTACCCCCGGCGATTTGGAACGTTTGGGGGTTCGTGGTCTGCTTTTGGACGTGGATAACACTTTGACAAAACCGCACAGCCAGGAGCTTGAGCCGCGCATAAAACAGTGGCTCGCCGATATGAACGCGGCGGGTATAGAGCTTACTATTGTGTCAAACGGATTCCCGCGCCGCGTTCGCCCGTTTGCGCTCAAGGTGGGACTGCGGTGTATTGCTTTTGCCTGCAAACCGTCGCCAATCGGGTTCATTCGCGGCGCGCGGCGGATAAAGCTTCCGCGTAAGCAATGCGCAGCGGTCGGTGACCAAACATTTACCGATATTCTCGGCGCGCGTCTTGCCGGCGTCAAATCCATTCAGGTAATGCCCATGGTTCAAGAGCCGCAATGGACGCTTCGGCTGAAACGCCGTATCGAACGCACGGTGCTGGCAAGATATGAAAAGCATCGCCAAAAGAAGGGATATTGAGGTATATGGCTGATAATACTGCGCGTTTTGGACCGGCGGGCAACAGCACCGCTTTTTATGATGCAGGTATGAAGGCTACATTACAAGCTCCCGGCTGGCTGGAAAAAATGGGACTGAATGCGTATGAATACCAATGCGGCCGCGGTGTCAATATCCGTACCGAAACCGCGGAGGCTTTGGGGAAAAAGGCGGCGGAGCACGGTGTTGCGTTGTCGATTCACGCGCCTTATTATATTTCCCTCGCTTCCGACGACCCCGCCAAACGTGATAACAGCTTGCGGTATATTCTCGACAGCGCCCGCGCCGTCACTGCTATGGGCGGCGACCGTATAGTTGTACACCCCGGCGGACTTGGCGGGCTTTCCCGTTCCGGCGCGGCGGAGCTTGCACGCGGCACGCTTGTTCGTGCTCAGGCGGTGCTGGACGAAGAAGGTTTTGGGGATGTTCGGATTTGTCCCGAAACCATGGGGAAAATAAATCAGCTGGGAGATTTGGAGGAAGTGCTGGGATTTTGCGCCGTGGATGAACGGATGCTGCCCTGCGTGGATTTCGGGCATCTCAACTCACGGACGATGGGCGGGCTTGGCTCGTCTGCGGAGTATGCGCAGGTGTTGGATGCCATCGAAAACGGTGTGGGTATTGACCGTGCACGGCTGATGCACATTCATTTTTCCAAAATTGAGTACACTGCTGGCGGTGAGAAAAAGCACCTCACCTTCGAAGATACGGTATACGGTCCGGAGCCGGGCATGCTTATGGAGCTGTTGGCACGGCGCGGGTACACTCCGGTTGTGATTTGCGAGTCCGCCGGAACACAGGATGTTGACGCGCTCGCTATGATGAAAATGTATAGTCAATCACTGCTTATTTAGGAAAGGGCGGTCATTAAAATGGGAAATCGCACACCGAAAATTATGGTAATAAACGGGCCGAATCTTAATTTATTGGGCAGGCGGGAGCCGAATGTTTATGGCAGCGAAACCTATGACGAAATATGCGCCCGTATTAACCTGCACGCAAAACAGCTTGGTGTAACGGTGCTGTTTGAGCAAAGTAACAGCGAGGGTGCTATTATTGACCTGCTTCATTCCTGTATCGGAGAGGTGGACGGTATCGTGCTTAATGCTGCCGCATATACTCACACCAGCTATGCTATCCGTGATGCTGTTTCGTCCATCGGCCTTCCGGTTGTGGAGGTGCATCTTTCCAACATTCACGCGCGGGAGGAATTCCGCCATACGTCGGTAATTGCGCCGGTTTGTTGCGGGCAAATATCGGGGTTTGGCGTTCAAAGCTATTGTCTTGCGCTGACGGCGCTGACGGAGATGTGCCGCTGTGGTTAATTTGAAACGGTTGTCAAATCTTCTGCCATCCGATGTTGACGGCGCAATTATAATGAGCAGTCATAACCGCCGGTATTTTACCGGATTTCATTCCAGCGCGGGCGTGTTGCTTGTGACCCGCGGAAAATCCGTATTTCTTACCGATTTTCGGTATATTGAAGCAGCTCGGCGTGCAATCGAAAACACCGGAATTGAATGCGAATGCATGGAATATTCCTCGCTGAACACCTCTCTCCGCGCGTTGGTGCAGGATATGGGGTTGAAGTGGCTGTTGGTTGAGGACGATGCGATAACTTGTTCCGAACGCACGCGGCTTACGTCGGCTTGCACCGGTGCTGTTTTGTGCGGCGGCAGGCTGGATTCGTTGATTAATTCGCTCAGAATGGTTAAGTCCGAGCGGGAATTGGCGAAAATTCGCGCGGCGCAGGGGTTGACCGATTATGCATTTGGGAAAATCACTTCATATATTCGTCCCGGAATTACCGAGCGGGACATTGCGCTTGAGCTGGAATTTATTATGCGCAGGCAGGGTGCCGAACGTGCCGCGTTTGATTTTATTGTTGTGTCGGGGGCTAATTCCTCTTTGCCGCATGGCGTTCCCACCGAAAAACAGATTGAACACGGCGATTTTATTACCATGGATTTTGGCGCAGTGGTTGACGGGTGGCATTCCGATATGACGCGAACTGTTGCGGTCGGCGAGGTGTCGGCGGAACAGCGGTGCATATACGGAATAGTGCTGCGTGCTCAATGTGCGTCGCTTGACATGCTGAAGCCGGGGGTTAGCTGTGTGCACGCGGATGCCGCCGCACGGGATATAATTGCGGCAGAGGGTTATGGGGATTATTTCGGGCACGGCACAGGGCACGGTGTGGGGGTGGAAATTCATGAAAGTCCCCGCCTTTCGCCCACTGCCGGCGATACGGTGCTTGCTTCGGGCAATGTTGTCACGGTGGAGCCGGGGATTTATCTGCCCGGCAGGTTCGGTGTTCGGATTGAGGATTTGGCGGTGATTACCACCACCGGATATGAAAATCTCACATCATCGCCGAAGGATTTGTTGATAATTTCTTGAAAATTTGGGTGTGAATGCCCGTTTTTGCCCTTGAAATTTTAAAATTATGTGTCATATCAGTAAAATATTAGCAAAACCGCTTGAAAAAAGTTTGTAAATATTGTAAAATAATGTGAGTTGATTTTGGCGCACTAAAGCCGCGCTTTGAAATTTAATCATCATTCAGATGGTGAATACAATCGGGGAATGTTCCGGTTGTGACAGAAAGGACTGGATAAACGCATGGTTTCTGCAGGTGATTTCCGTAATGGCGTTACTTTCGAAATGGATGGTAACGTATACCAGATTATTGAATTCCAACATGTAAAGCCCGGTAAAGGCGCCGCATTTGTACGTACTAAAATCCGCAATGTAATCGCCGGTTCGGTGGTTGAACGCACCTTCAATCCCAGCGACAAATTCCCCACCGCTTTTGTGGAACGCAAGGACATGGAATATTCTTACAATGATGGCGATTTGTATTATTTCATGGATATGGAAACATATGAATTGATTCCACTTAACAAGGACATTCTCGGCGACAGCTTCCGTTTTGTGAAAGAGAATATGGCTTGTAAGATTGCTTCCTTCAAGGGCAACGTTTTTGGCGTTGACCCTCCCAATTTTGTCGAATTGAAAATTATTACCACCGAACCCGGATTCAAAGGCGACACCGCCACCAATGTCACCAAACCCGCTATCCTTGAAACCGGTGCGGAGGTTCGTGTGCCGTTGTTTATTGATGAGGGCGAGGTTATCCGTATTGATACACGTACCGGCGAATATATGGAGAGAGCATAAAAGCCGGTGGTTACTAAAGAAAGGTAGGTATATATTATGTCTGTTGTGAAAAAAGTGGAGTATCTCAAAGGTTTGGCTGAAGGCCTTGGAATTGACGATTCCAGCAAAGAAGGTAAGTTGTTGCTTGCTATTATCGGCGTGCTGGATGATATGTCCGACAGCATCGGCGAAGTTGTCGAATATGTTAATGAATTGACCGATCAGGTTGACTCTATTGACGAGGATCTCGATTTGCTGGAAGATGACTTCTATGGCGATGATGATTTCGACGACGACAATGACGACGATTACGGCGAGTTTGATTCCGATTATTATGATGTCGAATGCCCGCAGTGCAGCCAGGAGTTCACCATTGATGAGGAAACTCTCCTTGATGGCGAAGTAGTGTGCCCCAGTTGCGGCGAAAAGCTGGAGTTTGAGCTTGAATGCGGTTGCGATGATGAGGATTGCGATTGTAAAACCGATAGCGAATAATTTTTCAAAATATTGAAATACGAATGTCCCGCCTGAAATTCGGGCGGGATATTCGTAAAATATGTCTCAAAAATTGAATATTTATGCAATAAGCCCCCGTAGTTAAATGGATATAACACGATCCTCCTAAAAACCCGATGGTTCACCTCGAAAACCGTATAAATCCTGCATAAAAACTGAATATGCGCCTGTAGCTCAGCTGGATAGAGCACCGCCCTCCTAAGCGGCAATTACAACACTCGCCTTTGGCACTCGAAAACTGAATATGCCCCCATAGTTCAAGGGATAGAATAAACCCCTCCTAAGGGTTAGATACAAGTTCGAGTCTTGTTGGGGGTGCCATCGAAACGCTGTAACCGTAAGGG
>JGI994J12354_10000858_pt1 | contig 31002 bp, 27 predicted proteins | sample IntmicLarv3ML3BL_FD_12354 | JGI IMG/M metagenome (IMG submission 12354) | reverse complement strand
GTCAGCTCTATCGGCTCGGTAATCGGGCTGATGGTCGTCACTATGATTGTTGTTGCGCTTATGTTTATCATATGCGTTACTATGATGATCAGTTTGGGCAATAACGCCGCAATGTTGAGATAGATTACTACAAAAGAACGGAAGTGAGCTTAAGTGGACTGGCTAAACAGCTTTATTATAACAATACTATGCGTAGTGTTGCTGACTGCACTGTGCAATGCTCTGATGCCCGAGGGGAATCTGTCGAAATTCGCAAATATGGTGCTGGGATTGGTGGTGGTAATAACCATATTAGGTTCTGTAATAGGTCTGCGAAACATCGACTTCAATACATTTTTTGCTATGGAGTTAACCACCGAAGACAGCCAAAGCGGCGCAGCGTTGTATGCTGAAAATATAGCAAATACCTTCTGCATCAACCTTGCGGAGAATATAGAAACTCGTGTTTTGCAAAACTTTGGCTGCGACATAGACGCCCAAGTAAGCGTTACTATAGACGAGCAGGGTAGTATCAGCGGTATAGATAAGATATCGCTGTATATACCGCCGCAGGAAGATGTCGATGCGGTGGTGGGCTTTGTTGCCGAAACCTACGGCGCAAGTAATGTAGTAGCTGAATAATACGAAAGGATGCGTGCTTATATGGCAAATTCACTATTTGATAAATTTCTTCCTAAAAGTAAGCATACAAACGGCTTGTACGTAATACTTATAATAGGAATCGTAATTATAGTGTTTGGCGGAAACATGTTCAAAGGCTTTGTCGGCGACAAAACTACACCCGCTCCTATCCCAGAAACAATTATGCCCGACAAAGAACTTGAAACAGAGCTGAAAGCCATACTTTCGCAGATGCAAGGCGCAGGTGCGGTCGATATTATGATTACATATGAGAGTACAGGCGAGAAGGTGTATGCGATAGATGTAAGCGAGCAATCCACTGTGTCTAACGAAGATTCGCAGTCCGGCGCCAACAAGCAAAACAGTAATATCAAGTCCGACAAAAAGACCATTACGCCATCGAATACGCCTGTGGTGGCTAAAGAGGTTTACCCAAAGGTGAAGGGCGTTATAGTTGTTGCGCAAGGCGCAGGCAATGCGGCTGTAAAGCAAAATATCATTACAGCTGTGAAATCTGTGCTTGATGTGCCGGATCACAAAATAAGCGTTTTTGTAATGCAATGACTTTTAGTATTGTATTCAGTGATTTGTATTAAAATCAGCAATATACCCAATAATAAGAGGAGGAACGGTTTATGATGATGGTATTTAAACGAAGAGAGGTTTTAATTGTAGCGCTTATCGTGCTAATCGGCATTGCGGGCGTGATAAATTGGAACGCTGATAAAACGCCTGTGGAAGACGATACGGCTATCGTTGCTTCAAGCGATGCAATTACATTTGATGATACAGCTCTGCCGAGCGATTTAACCGCTGAAGATGTATATGATGCATACGATACGCTGGATTTTGAGGATACGATAGAACATTCCGCGCAAGAAGCCGACACAACCATTGGCGAAGCACAATATGTAAGCGCGTCGGCGGCAAACGGTTATTTCGCCGAGGCATCTATGAGCAGAGAATCGTCGCGCAGTAAAACAATCGAAATGCTTACATCGGTTGTTGATAACCCGAACACAGACGCACTGGGCAAGTCTAATGCGCAAGCGAAAATATTAGAAATCGCAAGCATCACAGATAAGGAAAATATATGTGAAAACCTGATAAAAGCTAAGGGTTTCGAGCAGGTTGTCGTATTCATCAACGACGATATCGCCAATGTGACTGTAAAGACAATCGGCTTAACAGCCACTGATACGGCAAAAATACAGGAAATCATAGCTTCACAAACCGATATTGCTATAAAAAACATAAAAATAGTTGAAGTCAAATGATTTTGGTGTTATAATAAGTATATTGAAATACATTTACGTATGAGAGGAGAAGTCAATATGGATGAAATCACAAACAGCGCAGACAATATTGGCAGTGTTAAAATTTCAGAAGAGGTTGTTGCAACCATCGCCGGTTTGGCTACAGCCGAAGTAAAAGGCGTTTCGAGTATGTCCGGAACCATTGCAGGCGGTATCGCGGAGATTTTGGGCAAAAAGAACACGGGCAAAGGCGTTAAGGTAGAAATGCGCGAAGATGATGTAGATATCAACCTTTATATCATCGCAGAATACGGCGCAAGCATCCCTGAAATCGCATGGGAGATTCAAGAAAAGGTTAAGAAGGCTATCGAAGGTATGACCGGGCTGAAAGTAGAAAAGGTCAATGTTAATATCGAGGGCGTGCATATTGAAAAAGAGCCTAAGAAAGAAATCAAACCCGAAAAAACAGAAGCTGAATAGTAAGATTTGCATTAAAAGCCCGCCTATAAAGCCGGGCTTTTTGCGCTTTACCTTAACGTATTGGAGGCATACATATGAAAAAGAAAATACTAATGTTTGTGGTTTTAACGATGCTCTTGCTGGCATTTGTACCGTCTGCTTATGCAAACGAGTATTCGCCGATTGAGTTTGATTTAGCAAAAGAGATTGGCTTGCCGGATAATTATGTGTTGATAAAATCTTCTGCATATTCTGATTACGGATGCTTTGGCGAAGGACTTTGTACGTTTGACGTCGGCACACAGTATAGAGAGAGCAAAATTGGATACACCGATATACGCGGCAATGTTGTGATTGAGCCGCGGTTTTCTTACGCAAAGCCATTTAGCGATGGGCTTGCGTTTGTGCGCGAAAGCAACGCTCTGAGAGGCGGATATATAGACACAACAGGAAAATATATTCTGCCGCCTATTTATGCTAATGGGTACGAGTTTAAAAACGGAAAGGCAATCGTCAGTGTCAGCGAACAGTATGGCAACAATTATGCTGTTATTAACAAACAGGGCGAAAACCTGCTCTCCAAACAATATTATACCGTATATTTTGACGACGTTCTTCAGAAATATGTCTGTTTATATGACGATTCCACAGATATACTGGATGAGAACTATAATTTAGAGAAAACGTTTGAAACTTTTAGCTCTTGGTATCACAGCGCCTACGAATGGAACGGTAAAATATTTATGCCTTTTTATTCCGATGGTACAACATACCTGTTGAATTATGAAGCCGATGAGATGATTTCATCATTCACTACTGATAATAAAGATGTTTACTTTACAGATAACATGATTTTGGTTTGCGATTACGCAAGCGAAATCACCGACATCTATGAGCTTGACGGAACTTTCAAACTTAGCCTTGAAGGAGACGCTTATGTAGGCGATGACATGTTTATCGTACACAGCTCCGAGCCTACTACCACTAAAATTTACGACTTAGATGGCAATTTATTATCAAGCATAAATGACTATGTTTACCACACCAACGGATTGCTCTACTCAAACAATTACGAATCGGGGATTTCCAAAGTCTATAATTTAAGCGGAGAATTGATATTAACCGTTGAAAACATGGTTGAATTAGAAATTATATCTGAAAATTTGATCTTTGTTGTTGAAGCCGACCGAAATATTAATTATTATGACTACGATTATAACTATAATGATGCAAAATACAATTTTTATGTCTTCAAAGATGGCGTAAAACAAAAAACATCGTCAATTATAGAATATGGATATGCCAAAGAGTTTTTCACAATTACTGAGATAGGCGTTAATAATTTTTCCGGCGCCAATAATATAGAGGATTGGGTTAGCTCCATAAAACCGCGTCATGGTATAATGGACAAAAGCGGTAGTATGGTCATTCCTGCGGAATACGACGACACTTTTATCGGCCAGGTTGGCGACGATATAATACTTGTCGCAAAAAAAGGCGACACCGTTACGCTGTTTGATAAATCCGGCAATTTGTTAAATACCTTAGAGGGTGTATATTCTACCAACACATACTACAACGGCGGTTATCTTGCAGTAAATTATCTAGACGGCACGAAAGCATATATTGACATTCAGGGCAATACTTATTTTAGCATCAAACACCAATATGCGGGATTTTATGAAGTATATCCATCGGGGAGTGTTGGGTTGTATATTTACGATGACTCTTATATCGCAATTAATACAACAAACGCTGATTTGGATATCCCGGAATACGAGCCGTCGGAGCCGGTTAAGTTCGATGCTTCAAACGAATTTGAAGAAGACGAAACCGTATTTTTAAAAGTTGGTTCCTTTAAAAAATATATGAACGGCGCATTCACAATGTTTGACAGAACTGCGTTTTCCGCACCTATTATTTCGGACGACCGAACACTGGTTCCTATCCGTATGCTGGCAGAATGCTTTTCGAGTGTGTATGTAGACTGGGATTGGAACAGCGAACGTGTAGTAATACAGCACGGTCTGAGAAGCATATATTTCGACATTGGTTCAAATATTGCATATATCAAAGACTTTGATGCTGACGAAAACAACTTTGTCACAACTCAGTTTGAGCTTGAGGTTCCTGCAACGATTATTGATGACCGCACCTACATACCGCTGCGTGCGGCGGCAGAAGCCCTGGGGCTTGATGTATTTTGGGACAGCGAAACACAGCTTATAGGCGTTGGTACTGTGAACGCTGCGCCGGAGCAAACCCAAAGCCTCGTTTGGGGCTTTGAGCGGGGTTCTGCAAGTATGACGGAGTTATCTCGTCTGGACGCATCGCTTGCCACACAGCCATATTTAGATTATATCACGCCGCATCTGTTGGGTTTGGATTATCTTGATTCTTATTACGTCGATGATATTATTGGATATACCAACACCATACCGGCATATTATGCGCTGATAGACGGCGAAAAAGACCTGATTTTGGTAACAGAACCGTCCTCCGAAATGCTGGATTATGCGGCTGAAAACGGCGTAGAGCTTGAAATGATACCGTTTTCAAAGGAAGGTTTCGTATTTTTGGTTAACACCCAAAACCCGATAGATGGGCTAACCACACAGCAGCTCCGCGATATATATCAAGGGAATATAACAAACTGGAACGAAGTAGGCGGACCGGATTTGCCGATTACCGCGTATCAGCGCAACGCTTCGTCTGGTAGCCAAACAATTATGGAAAATGTGTTTATGAGTGGGCTGACTATGCTTGAACCAATTAGAGAAAAGATAAACTCTATGGAAGGGCTAATTGATGTTATTGCGGAGTTCAGAAATGATGTAAATGGCGGACTGGGTTATTCCGTGTATTATTACGCTCGTGAGATGTATTCAAGCCCTGAAGTAAAACTGCTTGCACTTGACGGCATTGTGCCCACCTCCGAAAGTATACGCGATGACTCGTATCCGGCTATCGTTAACTACTACGCAGTGAAGCGCAAGGGCGACGATTCGGCATCCACACAAAAACTTCTGGATTTTGTTATGTCGGCTGAAGGGCAGACATTTGTTAACGAAAGTGGGCTTGTATCTGTAAAATAATATACAAATTGATGTCCGGCGTCTTTTTGATGCCGGACATTATTATACACGCTTGAGCTATTGATTGTCTTTGCCTGCCGACAACTCTGTTTTCTGATAATATATGCATCCCGCTTGGTTGCTATATGCGTCGATGTTCGACGAAACGACTGTGCCTAGCCCGCATTTGCCTTCTTTTTGGTATATACACTCTGAGCTGCAGTTTATATTTGTCAGATAAATACCTCCTTAGATGTATTATATTATAGTTTTAGCGTATTTTTCGTATTTATTACACTTTGCTCGCCAAAAAATAAGCCCGCAGAAACTGAGGAGGGTAAAGTTTCTGCGGGGTATATTAACAGCTATACCGCAATCAAGAGAAAGCGACATAACCGGAAATACTTGCGCTATAGCAATTTGACATAAACTATGATAATGCAATTTGCTATACAATATATAGTGTATGGAAAAGGTATCTTTTAGGTGATATAAATTTCAAATTTTCTGTAATTTATTTATGTAAACCACATGATGAAATTACCAAAACGGGGTAGGGGATATATGAATTGGATAAAAACACCAAACATTCCGACAAGCGCAGTTTCAACCGTGCTTGTTGATTATCGCACAAATGAGAAAATAATAAAAAATTTGAATAAACTAGGTATTAAAACCATACTGTCGTGTAAGAATAAGAATATTTCCAAGCCGGTATGCGGACATGCTGATATGATGATATGTCATCTGGGTAGCAACAGCTTTGTTTGCAGTCCGGACAGCTACGATTACTTTACAGATATATTTGAAGCAACAGGTATAAATCTTATAAGGGGAAATAGTGCCCTATCACGTACATACCCATATGATACCGCATATAATGTAGCTATAATTGGCGATAAAGTGATATGTGCTGAGCAGTTTGCGGACAGCAATATTTTGAATTATTGCGAGGCAAATAACTTTACAGTTGTGACTGTAAGGCAAGGGTATGCGAAGTGCAACACCTGTGTTGTCAACAATCGTGCAATAATAACGAGCGATGCCGGCATTGCAAAATCCGCATCGGTGAACGGTATTGATGTACTTCTGATTTCGCAGGGACATATACGTTTATCCGGGTATGAATACGGGTTTATCGGCGGCGCGACAGGGCTTATATCCGGCAATACGCTCGCTGTTTGCGGTACGCTTAAGTATCATCCGGATTATGCTGCGATTCAAGAGTTCTGTTGCGCAAATAGTGTAAAGTTGCTGGACTTGTCAGATGAACCTGCTACAGATATCGGTTCGATTCTGCCTCTTAGTTATTAAATTTTCTTAACCGAAAGGGTGCGATGCTGTGTGTAATACCTTATCAATAGGGCTGAAAAACAATGATTTAGGTATAAATTATGTTGATATTAATTACTGCAACCAAGCAGATTTGAATATGTTCTGTGAAGCTTTGGCAGATTATATAATGAGGAAGTATGAGAAAAACATTGTATACGGTGTGATAAACCGCAACTATTTCTATTTGAGCGGACCGGAAAAACGAGAAATATATAATATTACAAAGAAACTTGTGTCTGAGCGCAATAATGACCCTGCACTTGATGGAAAATACAAGCAAACAATCAAGGAAAATTTGTTCGATTATATAGAGGATAGCAGCCACATCGTTCTTGATGGATTTGTAACGTTTCGGCTGGGGAGCTACACAGAAGAAATAGAGCAATTCGTTGATATGGCTGTAGATGAGTTTATTGTGCAAAAAGAATATGACGAGTTTGTGAAGCTATTGCGGTATTTTGTTGAGATGCAAGATACCATTCACAGCAGTATTCATGTATTAGTGAATGACGATAAATCGTATTCAATCCTTGACCATAACTTTTCTGATATCACACAAGAGTGTGTTGAAGATTTTCTGGAGGGCCTACAAGCAGGACAGATAAACCATGACGACGTATTGATTTCGGCATTGATTTCATTAGCGCCAAAGAAGGTGAATTTTCATAATAGCACATTAATAGAAAACAAACAGTTGGTAGATACTATAAAAAATATTTTTGTAACACGCCTGAATATATGCAAGGGCTGTGATTTGTGCAGTCCAAATATTTAGGACAAAAACCGGTAAAAGTCCCCCGCTCTACCCTAAAAGGCACAACCAACTCAGATAAAGAACAATTTATCTGAGTTGGTTGTGCCTTTTTATAAATGCTACTCCCTGCCAGAATAAGACCCTTCACTTTTTTCAATCTGTATATTACGCTGACTAATAAAATCAGCAACTTCGTTTGCATAAGGCAACGAACTCTGTGCGCCCAGCTTTGTAACTGTAAGCGCGCCAACTACGTTAGCAAATCTTATCGCCTTATGTATATCACCGCTCAAGCAATATTGATACACCAATGCTGCGGTATACGAATCTCCTGCGGCTGTTGTATCTACAGGCTCTACTATGTAAGACTCGAAATGCGATATAGCATCTCCGTCGTATAGATAGCTGCCCTTATTCCCCATTTTTATGATTACATGCTTGGCATCTGTGCGCTCCTTTAGTATCTCCGCCGCTTTTTGCACAGCTGAGATATCGCTCAGCTCAACGCCCGTAAGGGTTTGCGCTTCGGACTCGTTTGGTGTAAGCACAAAAAGCCCCTTCATACGCTCAAGCTCTATCTCCTTCGCCGGCGCCGAATCCAAAATCACAGGAATGCCCGCCTGAATTGCACGATTCGCCGCGTATATTACCATTTCAGAGTCAATTTCCAGCTGCAAAACCAATGCGTCGCATCCGTGCTCAATAGCCTTGTCTATCTGCTCATGCGTTATCGCCAAATTCGCGCCTGGGTTGATAATAATACGATTTTGCCCATTTGGTTCGAGAAAAATTGTAGCCAGCCCGGTGGATGACTCTGCATCCACCTGTATCGACGAAATATTGATACCTTCGCTCTTTAGGCAATCAATTATGCGTTTGCCGTTTTCATCGTCGCCAACGCATCCAACCATTGTAACATCTGCGCCGATTCGCGCAGCGGTTACCGCCTGATTAGCGCCCTTGCCGCCGTTTGCAGTAAAATAGCCGCCGCCAACAATGCTTTCTCCGGCTATAGGCATTCTGTCTACCGACAAAACCAAGTCGGACATAATACTTCCCACTACTAATATAGATGGCTTCATTAACGTTACGCCCTTTCCTTTTTTATTAACGCTATGCCCAACTCCTCCAGCTGATTTTCATCTACATTTCCGGGCGCGTTGGTCATAAGCTCCGATGCATTTTGCACCTTCGGGAACGCAATTACATCGCGGATAGATTCGCTTCCTGTGAGCAGCATAACAAATCTGTCCAGTCCGTATGCCATGCCACCGTGCGGCGGTGTTCCGTATTTAAACGCTTCAAGCAAGAACCCAAAACGTTCCCACGCCTCTTCGTTGGAGAATCCAAGCAAGCCAAACATCTTTTGCTGAAGCTCTGTGTTAAATATTCTTATACTGCCTCCACCGAGTTCACAACCGTTTAGAATTATATCATACGCCTTCGCACGCGCTTTTCCGGGGTCTGTGTCAAGTATATCTAAATCTTCATCCATCGGGGCTGTAAAGGGGTGATGCTTTGCAATGTAACGCTTGTTTTCCTCGTCATACTCAAACAGCGGGAACTCTGTTACCCATAGCAGGTTGTAGATATCTTTGTCAATGAGATCAAGTTTTTTCGCTACATGCACACGCAACGCACCGAGCGCATCGAAAACAACAACATCAGAGTCTGCAACAAATACGATTGTATCCCCTACTTCTGCTTTCGTCTCTTTCAATATCGCGTCAACCTCGTCTTGCGACAAAAACTTAGCGATTGGAGAGCGCAGTTCGTTTTCTTCGCGTACCATCCATGCCAAACCCTTGGCTCTGTAAGTTTTCACATACTCGCCCAGCGCGTCGATATCCTTGCGGCTGAGCTTATCTGCACCGCCTTTTATGTTGATAGCTCGCACACTTCCACCATTTGCTATCGCACCTGTAAACACGCCGAACCCACTATTTTTCACGACATCTGTGACATTTACAAGCTCCAGCCCGAATCGAGTATCCGGTTTGTCCGAACCAAAACGCTCCATCGCTTCGTTGTATGTCATACGCAGGAACGGCGTGTTGATTTTGATCCCCATCGCTTCGTCGAAAACGCGCGCAATCATCTGTTCGTTAATGGAAATTACGTCGTCAATGTCTACAAACGACATCTCAAGGTCGATTTGCGTAAATTCCGGCTGCCTATCTGCGCGCAAATCCTCGTCGCGAAAGCACTTTACTATCTGCACATAACGGTCTATACCCGACACCATCAAAAGCTGCTTGTATAACTGCGGCGACTGCGGCAGTGCGTAAAAGCTTCCGTTATGAACACGGCTTGGTACAAGATAATCCCTTGCGCCTTCGGGTGTGCTTTTGGTAAGCATCGGTGTTTCAATCTCCATAAAGCCGTTTTCGTCGTAGAAATCTCTTGCGATTTTTGCGATTTTGTGCCTAAGCATCAAGTTTTTCTGCATTGGCGCGCGGCGTAAATCCAAATATCTGTGCTTCAAGCGCAGTTCATCTTTAACGTCGGTTTCGTCCTCAACCAAAAACGGAGCAGTTTCTGCCTTGTTGAGTATACGTAATTCTGTCACCTTTACTTCTATTGTACCTGTCGGCAAATTTGGATTTATAGAACTCCGCTTGACAACCTCGCCCTGCGCCGCCAGTACGAACTCGTTACGAATTGTCGATGCCTTTTCAAATATCGCTTGGTCGATATCTGTATCAAAAGACAGCTGTATGATTCCTGTGCGGTCGCGCAAGTCGATGAATAGCAGCGACCCCAGGTTTCTATATACCGCAACCCAGCCCATAACCGTAACTTGCTGCCCGATATCCCCTTCTGTAAGCGTTCCGCAATAGTGTGTGCGTTTTATACCTTGTAAAGTATCCATACTTAACACCCTTTCATATTCGACTATTTCAATATGTTGTATAACTCACTGAATTTGACGTCTTTTGTTTCGCCGTCCTGCATATTTTTCAGTTTGCCTGCGCCGGAATTTACCTCGTCGTCTCCCAACACCATACTGTATTTTGCACCGATTTTGTCTGCATACTTCATCTGCGCTTTAAGACTCCTTGCCATCCTGTCCTTCTCGCCGCTTATCCCCTTGCATCTTAACTCATAAACAAGCTTTTCGGCGTAAATATCCGCTTCTTTGCCTATCGTTGCTATATAAATATCGGGCGTATGGGCATCTCCAAAGCCGATATTTTGATTTTCCATCGTCATTATCAGTCTCTCTATGCCCAAAGCAAAGCCTATGCCGGACGTTTTTGGTCCGCCCAGCTCCTCTATCAGCCCATCATACCGCCCGCCGCCGCACACTGTAGACTGTGCGCCGATATTGTCGGATATAATCTCAAACACGGTTTTTGTATAGTAATCCAGCCCACGCACGATATCCGGGTCGATGCTGTATTCTATGTCCAGCGACGATAGCATCTGCGTTACGTTGTCGAAATGTTCTTTACAGTCTTCGCATATATGGTCTATCAGCTTTGGCGCACCTTTGGCAAGTTCCTTGCAGCATTCCGCCTTGCAATCCAGTATTCTGAGCGGATTTTTTTCCAGCCTGTTCTTGCAAGTATCGCAAAGCTCGTCGATTCTATCATTAAAATAAGCTTTTAATTTTTCATTGTATTCTTTCCTGCACACAGGGCAACCTATTGAGTTTATGCTTAGCCGAAGTCCGGTAAGCCCCAGCTCTTGCAGGAAAGTTATCGCCAAACTGATAATTTCCACATCTACATTCGGTTCTTCCGAACCCAACACCTCTATGCCAAACTGGTGAAATTCACGCAGTCGTCCCGCTTGCGGCTTCTCGTAGCGAAAACACGGTGTAATGTAATATAGCTTTACAGGCATCACACCTGCGTATAAGTTGCGCTCTATGTATGCTCTTGCAACACCGGCGGTACCTTCAGGTTTTAGCGTTATACTCCTGTCACCTTTATCCTGAAATGTATACATCTGTTTTTCTACAACGTCTGTGGTATCGCCCACTCCGCGCGCAAACAGCTCTGTATGCTCGAAAGTTGGAGTGCGTATTTCGTCGTACCCAAAAGTACGGCACACCTTTCTTGCTGTGTCTTCTATATGCTGCCATTTATAGCTATCTTGCACGATATCATTTGTTCCTCTTGGTGCTTTAGTTAACATAAGACAACCTCCCTCGGCGTTTTCTATACAAAAAATCTCCCGAATTGTGGGACGGATGATTAGTAAGTATTTGAAACTTGTTTTCAAATACTTGAGATGGGCGCAATAAAACTTGCCCATACCTTCTAAAAACCCGCGCCCATTAGGGCGGGAGAATGCTTTTTGCCTTATAATATTTTACATGCAAAACGCCATATTGTCAAGCTTTTTATGTCGAATCCATTTTGTGCCAATCTGTTCTACCGTTTTCTTTCCAACAGCACACTCGCCTCTTTAACCACGCCATTTGTGATAAACGTTATGCCAATCGGACTGTCGCTGTTCCATGCGTATATCTCTGAGCGAAAATCCATCATCGTATTAATCTCTTTGCTGTTCACATGTGTAATCGTGTCGTTTGCGCGTATACCTATGTTGTAAGCAGGACTATTTTCATCAACTTTAACAATATATATCCCAACTTTTTTGTCGAAATTTTGCGTTAAATATTCCGCGACCTCGCGGTCGTATGCAAAAATGCCAAAATACGGCGCTTTAAAATCGCCTGTGTCTTCCAAGGATTTAATTATGGGCTTTATAATGTTGATAGGCACCGCAAAACCTGCATTCTCCGCGTTAGTCAGCTTATCTGTATTTATACCAATCACTTCGCCATCCTGGTTAATAAGCGGTCCGCCGATATTCTCTTGTCCAATATGCATGTCTGTTTGCAGCAAATCTTCCATTAATATCGTTTCACCGTTTTCGCCCTCAGCGCTGAGCGTTCTGTATATCGCGCTGATAATGCCCTTTGTGACTATCCTTTGAAATTGCAGACCGGCAGGGTTTCCAACCGCATATACCTCCTGCCCTATTTTGCACTCCTTCACATCGCCGAGCGCCATAGGAGTTATGCCACGCTCCTCAATTTTGATAATCGCAATATCCAGCGCCGGGTCACTCCATTTTACATCTCCGAAAACAACCTTGCCATTAGACAGCGACACCTGAATATTCTTTTCTGCATTGCCCAATATATGCCGATTTGTGACAATATATCCGCTTTCAGATACGATGACCCCCGAAGTCACACCCGTTTTTGCACCATTGCCTTGCTCAAACATGGTCTCGTTGTCGGTTTTATATACCGACACGCCAACCACACTCGGCAATACCGCGTTTATTTTATCTACGCTATCACTTTTTGGGGCAATTGCCACAACCTCCTGCTCTGCTTTGTATGTTGCATGCGCCTCCATCGGCGGAATATCGGCATTTGTGCTATTGCGGTGCTTGGGCGAATTAAACGCGGTGTATACAAAAAATGACGCGACAGCTATTAGAATACCTAATATTATCAGCATCATTATTAAACCGCTATTATTTTTCTTTTTCATATTATGCCTACCTTTCAAAACGAGATATATTGTAATATTTCCCGTTTTGGAAGGTGGTTATTCATTAGCACTATCTTTTATCTCAAAAAATCCGTTTAGTGAAAAGTGAAGAGTACAAAGCACAAAAATCCATCGAAATATCGATGAATTTTTTGTTTTTGTCTATGTTCTATAAAAAAGATATCAGTTAAAAAAATTTCGTTTGATACGACAATCCAATTCATATAAAGCCGTTTTATTACTATCCCATTTTAATAATAATAGTGCTTCTTCATGTGTAACCCATTTATATCCTATGTGTTCTTCGGATATTGTTATGTCTGTGGATTTTACTTCTACAGCAAATGCGTATTCAGGAATTACAAATGTTTCCTTGCCCCATGTTTTACGTTGGCTTTCTGAAAATATGCATGTAGGTATGTAGTTCAACGAAGTTAATTTTATAAAATCATCAGATTGAATTCGTGCTTCTTCAAAGCATTCTCTTTTGGCGGCTTCAATTGGCATTTCCTCATTTTCGCCACCCCCGGCAATGAATTGAAACATAGGATGTTTGCGTTCGAAAACGCAATATTTGATTGTATTATCCAGTTTAATATACGGTATAATTAAAACTTGATATGGTGCTCTACTCATATTGCACTTCCTTCACAAGATATCCTTCGTTATATCAAAACCTGTCGAAAAAATCATTTCGACAGGTTTTGATATAGCTTGGAGCTTCTGGCCGGATTCGAACCGGCTACCTGCTCATTACGAATGAGCTGCTCTACCGAGTGAGCTACAGAAGCAAATGTATGTATTTTTATGTGCCGATAGCTATTATAACAAATACTTTTATAAAAATCAATATTTACGTGATAAATTTTTTATGTTATATTTATTACATACGAATAATGTAGTTTTCATAGAGAGGAGTTCACATATCTTGAACAAACTAATGCTAAACTCGCACGCGAAGGTCAATCTGCTTTTGGACGTTATCGGTAAGCGTGAGGACGGGTATCACGATGTAAAAATGATTATGCAGCAATGCGGGCTGTGCGATACAATTATGCTTGAAACCATCGAAAGCGGTATAGCACTCACAACAAACCTCGTATTTTTGCCCACAGACGAGCGCAATATCGCCTACAAAGCCGCGCGGTGCTTCTTTGACCATACAGGTATCTCCGGCGGCGTAAAGATTGATATTGCAAAACACATCCCCGTTGCCGCGGGGCTTGCGGGCGGCAGCGGCAATGCGGCGGCTGTTCTGCTGGGACTTAATACCCTATATAACGCGAATCTTCCTTTAGCTGAACTGCTGGAACTGGGAAAATCGCTGGGCGCCGACGTTCCGTATTGTATGCTGGGCAGCACAATGCTGTCGGAAGGCATTGGCGACATCCTTTCGCCGCTTGCTCCCCTGCCCCGCACCCCTATTGTTCTGGTTAAACCGCCAATTAGTGTGTCTACCGCTGTTGTATATAAAGAAATCGGCAGCAGTCAGTATAAACATCCAAATACGGATTTGATGATTGATGCGATCAAACGGCAGGATATACGAGGTATCGCCGCAAGCATGGAAAATGTTATGGAATCTGTTACTATTAGCAAGCATCCGGTTATTCGGGATATAAAAAATTCACTGCTGGAGTCCGGCGCTCTCGGCGCTATCATGAGCGGCAGCGGTCCAACCGTATTCGGTCTTTTCGAAGATTACAACACAGCCAAAGCGGCGAGCCTGTGTTTTAACAAATGGAACTTCTTCGTATATGCAGGATGGACACAACTGTCGCAATAACACATAAGGAGGAATAACATGAACGATAATAGTTTTGTCACAAGAGTAAAAGGGAGCACAGCAAACAAGCCCTGCGATTGAGGAAATTTTGCAAGGCACGGTCAGAATAAGACTACTCAGTTACCGAGATACCCCGTGCTTCAAGGAACTTGATGGCTTGTTTTACAGCTTTTTGCTCTTGCTTTTCGCGAAGTTCGGTAGGCATATCAACCTGAAACAAATCAGAGGGATTAAACGTTTCGCCTGTTGAAAGCATGGAAAATATAGCTGTAAGTATCATTCTGGCAATTGCGATAATGGCTCTTTTCTTACCACGGCGTTTGGCAATTTTCTCATATTTGATTTTGTAGTAAGGAGATTTTGTTGATTTCACGGCTGCATGAGAAACTTGCACCAATGCAGGTTTGAGATAAACTCCGGCACGTGTAATACGAACAGACTTCTTTTTACCAGCAGATTCGTTATTCCCCGGAGTTAACCCTGCCCAAGCGCACAATTGCTTTGAAGAATCGAAATGGGAAACATCATCACCAATTTCCGAAAGAATAGTAATTGCAGAATCATGGTCAACCCCCGGAATTGTACACATAAGAGAAAGCGCACTCTCATAAGGTGCGACCATATTATCAAGGGCATTATCAACTTGGACGATAGAGTTTTCTATGTAAGCAAGGTGAGAACGAACCATATTCATACGAAACTTTTGCTCAGACATAATTGAACATCCTTCAATTGCTTGTAACACGGCATCGGATTTCTTTTTCAGTGAGCGCTGAAGCAAAGAAACACAATAGTCCGGATTGAAGGTATCAGCGTCAGATAAGAGGTAATCGGCAATTAACGTGGCTGATTTGCCGAACATATCTGATACGACGGAGTCTAGCGCAATATTGCATACGGTAAAAGCGTTTTGAAAACGGTTCTTCTCACTACTTTTCATAGAAACTAGTTTGTAGCGATAGCGTGTAAACTCACGCAAAACACGGATATGCTTAGGCGGAATAAAGCTTCCGGGTACAAGACCGAGACGAAATAAATCACCTATCCATTTGGAATCCTTTTTATCATCCTTGTTGCCCTTTACAGCTTTGACCCATTTGGGGTTAGCGATAGTAGCATTAATTTTGAAATCTTCAAGGATGTTAAATACAGGAACCCAATACTTGCCGGTAGATTCCATGCAAACATCGTTGCAATTATTGGAGATGAGCTAGTTGGCAAATGCTCTTAAATCGCCATTGTAGGTGGAAAAGCGTTTGCGTAAATAGCTGGGTTCAACACCTAACGTGGTAGAGATGATAGTTGCAACAAGGAAAGACTTATGTACATCAACACCACAGCAAACAGGATAAACAACTTTCAAAGAAAAGACCTCCTCATAAATTAGTGTAGTGAGGAGAAAGACATTGACTGAATCATCACACATTTAACAGGTGTTAAAACAATTCTTAACGTACGAGCTCAAGGCATCACTTATTTGTGCTTGGCAAGATGATTCTTACACTGATTAACATACTGCTTTCAGAAAAGGTCTTCTACAACTCCTCCTACCGTGCTTTGTAGTGTATCTTTCTCTCGAATACAGTATACCAAAAAACATGCCGCGAACCAGCACTTTCATTTCTATTTGTGCTGACGCGTAGCGGCAGAATGGAGATTATAATGAGAAATATTAGAGAACGAACCGAAGAGATAGAGCGTCAAACGTTATCGCCATATGCACAGCTTGTTGTTGACACGAAAGGTCGCGCCAACGCTCGCGAAAAGTGTGATCTGCGAACGGAGTACCAACGCGACCGCGATAAGGTAATTCATTCAAAATCGTTTAGGCGACTCAAACACAAAACACAGGTGTTTATCACTCCGCAGGGCGACCATTACCGCACACGCCTCACCCATACGCTTGAAGTAAGCCAGATTGCGCGCACGATTGCGCGAGCGCTTCGGCTCAACGAAGATTTGGTTGAAGCGATCAGCCTAGCACACGATTTGGGTCATACACCCTTTGGGCATCGCGGCGAGGATGTTTTAAACGAGCTGTGTTCCACCGGATTCACGCATTACGACCAAAGCCTGCGTGTGGTTGATGTGCTGGAGGATGGCCAGGGGCTAAACCTCACATGGGAGGTGCGCGACGGCATTGTGAACCACACAGGCGAGCATATGGCGGCTACGCTTGAGGGGGTTGTATTAAAATACTCCGACCGCTTTGCGTATATCAACCACGATATAGACGACGCGATACGTGCAGGTATCCTTTCGGTTGACGACCTACCTTCGGAGTGTATTGAAATACTGGGCAGGAAGCATTCTAAGCGTATTAATACATTAATAATGGACTTGGTTGGCTCGTCGCTAAACCAGCCCGAGATATCTATGTCTAAATCGGTTGAACAGGCTATGCTGAAACTTCGAAAATTTATGTTTGAGCATGTGTATGCGTCTGACTATAAAAAGAAAGAAGAAGAAAAGGCAGGATATGTGGTCTCTGAGATGTTTAACTATTTTTTAAAACATCCCGATAGCTTGCCGCAGGAGTATAAACCATTGCTCGCAGAGTATGACACAGAACGGGTTATCTGCGATTATATAGCCGGTATGAGCGACAGTTATGCGATACGCGAGTTTAACGATCTTTTTGTGCCGAAAGGTTGGACGGTTATATAAAGATTCGTACAGATTTCGGCATTTTGTGCTGTCTATTGTATAAAAAAGTAAATATCGGCAAGGTTATATATTGATATATCAAATTATTTACACTATAAAAAAGAAGGAATTTTCTTAAAGATGTCGAAATTCCTCAAATATGGTGTTTTATAATTGCGAACAGTGGTAATTTGGCTTTATATTCAAAAAGGAGCGTTTGGGTTGTATTATTCAGAGGAGTTGGTGCGTGATGTTATAGCCGCCAACGATATTGTAGATGTTGTGTCGGGTTATGTATCGCTCAAAAAAAGCGGTCGAGGGCTAATGGGGCTTTGTCCTTTCCACAAAGAAAAATCCCCTTCTTTTCATGTTTCGGCAGACAAACAGATGTATCATTGCTTCGGCTGCGGCGAAGGCGGCACAGTTGCCCACTTCATAATGAAAGCCGAGAACCTCGATTTTGTGGAAACGCTGAAATTGCTTGCCGACAAAGCCAGGATATCTTTGCCCGAGCCGGATTCATCACAAAATGCGAAGGAGATTCAATCCCAACGGCAACGCATATATCAGGCAAACGCCTCCGCCGCACGTTTTTTTTACAACAGCCTAACCGGCGATGTCGGCAAAGACGCGTTATTGTACTTTGTTAATCGCGGATTTTCGAAAAAAACCATCACATCGTTTGGATTGGGATACGCCCCAAACAGTCGAAATGCGTTGATTACACATATGACTTCGCTTGGCTACACGCCCGAAGAGCTTGCGCTGTTTGGCTTGGCGCTTATAAAAGACGATAAGATTATAGATAAATTCAGAAACCGTGTTATGTTCCCCATCATCGACCTTAGGGGCAATGTTGTTGCCTTTGGCGGCAGAGTGATGGACGATTCAATACCGAAATACCTGAATTCGCCCGAGACATTGGCGTTTGTGAAAAGCCGCAATATATACGCGCTCAACTTTGCAAAAAACGCGAATGCAAAATCGCTGATTTTGGTTGAAGGATATATGGATGTTATATCACTGCATCAAGTGGGTATAACTAATGTAGTGGCCACTTTGGGCACGGCGCTTGCAGAAGAGCAGGCGAAACTGCTTGCAAGGTACGCAAAAGATATCATAATATGCTACGACTCCGATTCTGCGGGCATAATGGCGGCGCTAAGAGCGATCGACATCATTTCGTCGGCGGGTGCAAGAGCAAAGGTGCTTACCATTATGGGCGCTAAAGACCCGGATGAATATGTAAATAAGTACAGTGCCGCAAGCTTTATAGAGCTGACCGGCAAGGCTGTGGCAGGTACTCAGTTCAAGCTGAATCAGCTGAAAAGCCAATATGATATAGATAATATCGAAGAAAAAATCAGGTTTGTGAGCGAAGCAGCAGCAGTGCTTTCCGGCTTAGATAATATGATCGAAATAGATGCGTATGTCGTATCGCTTGCAGACAACTATGATATAAAGAAGGAATCTGTTTATGCCGAAATAAAGAAGATTCAGGGCAAACAGAACCGGTATAAAAAAGCTGCAACGCCCGGCGTTGAGCTGCAGCCTGTTGCAAACGCAGATTCAGGACCAATACAAACAGAGATTAGGCAGTCCGGCAACAGCAACCTTGCAAACGCCGAAAAACTATTGCTGAATTTGATATTTTCGAACAAAACAGTGGCAAAAAAAGCCGCCGTTTCAATACCTTCGGAGCAGTTTTCAGAGCCGCTACACCGCAAACTGGCTGAATTTTGCTATAAATGTTGGGATACAGATATCGCTCCCGGTGCGTCGAGCCTTTTAACTGTTTTTTCACCCGAAGATACCGAGTATGTTTCAAGCATTTTGTGCGGAGTTCCCGCATTTGAAGACGAAGTATCCGCCGCCGGTGGTTTGATATTGAGTATACATAACGAAAAATTGACACAACAAATCGCACAGGAAACTGACCCTGTAAAGGTTAAAGCCTTTATTGAACAACAGGTACAGTTGAAGAAAGGAGAGGTGCCATATGAGTGAAAACGAAGTTAGCAAAAAAGCCATAGCCAAGGATTTATTGGAACGTGGCAAAAAGACAGGTATACTTTCGTTTAAGGAAATTATGGATGCATTCGAGGAGATTGACATCGCTCCTGACCAGATCGACAAGGTATATGAATCCCTGGAAAAAGCAGGTATTGAAATTGTTGGCGATATCGACAAAGAATTAGAGGAAATCGAGCTGTCAAACGAGGAGGTAGACGACTTATCTATCCCCGAGGGCGTTAATATCGACGACCATGTTAAGATGTATCTCAAAGAGATCGGTAAGGTTCCGCTTCTAGACCCCGTTGAAGAGGTGGATTTGGCAAAGCGTATGTCCGAAGGCGACCCCAGCGCTAAACGCAGGCTTGCGGAAGCCAATCTGCGTTTGGTTGTTAGTATCGCAAAGCGGTATGTTGGGCGTGGGATGCTGTTTCTCGACCTTATCCAAGAGGGAAACCTCGGTCTTATTAAGGCTGTCGAAAAGTTCGACTATACCAAAGGATATAAGTTTTCTACCTACGCAACGTGGTGGATACGCCAGGCTATAACACGCGCGATTGCCGACCAAGCGCGTACGATTCGTATCCCTGTGCATATGGTGGAAACCATCAATAAGCTGATTCGTGTATCGCGCCAGCTGCTCCAGGAATTAGGGCGCGAACCACAGGCGGAGGAGATTGCAAAAGAGCTTAATATGTCGCCGGAAAAGGTTCGCGAAATTATGAAGATTGCGCAAGAGCCTGTGTCGCTCGAGACCCCTATCGGCGAAGAGGAAGACAGCCATCTGGGCGATTTTATCCCCGATGATGACGCTCCCGCCCCGTCGGAATCCGCAAGTTTTATGCTGTTGAAGGAACAGCTGCTCGACGTATTATCTACTCTTACTCCGCGCGAGGAGAAGGTGCTGAAATTGCGTTTCGGTCTTGACGACGGCAGAGCAAGGACGCTCGAAGAGGTTGGCAAGCGCTTTAATGTTACAAGAGAGCGTATTCGCCAGATAGAGGCAAAAGCCCTTAGAAAATTGCGTCATCCGAGCCGCAGTAAGAAACTTAAAGATTATTTAGATATATAGATATAAGCACTCAAAAGGCTTAGCACAAATCATTCTGCGCTAAGCCTTTTTTTTCATCTAAATATTTAATTCTTTATACTTTCTCTAAGCACAACCGCATCATCAACTCCAAGCATATCAAACGCTGTATACAGCTGTTTATCTACCAGCACCTTTGCGCCATCCGCATCGTTATCTAAATATATCTGGGTATTAATATCCAGAACACCTGTCACTTCTAACCCTACATCTCGCTGAAAAGAAGCAACTGCATTTAGCATTTCGCCGCTATATATATCATCCATTGTTCCCACAGAGTAGCCCAATGCCCTAAGCCGTTGCTTACAGGCGAAGACCCCTGTGCCGCTGTCCCCCGCTGTGTATAGGTCTTTGTATTCCATCTCCAAGGCATTTGTATCGCGCAGCGCCAGCCTCCTATTTGTAACATCTATATCCGGCAAAACACCGATGCCGTGTATACGCTTTCCGTTGCGGGTGATATACTCACCCACCGTCATCTTGCATACCCTACCCGAATACAGCGGTATAAACTGCTGAATAATGCCTTTACCATAGGTTTGTCTGCCTATCAGCGTACCAACGCCCGCATCTTGAACAGAACTTGCAAGCAGCTCTGCCGCGCTCGCGGAATTTTCGTTTACCAACATAACAAGCTCATATTTAGACTCTTTAAGCTCCGACACATAGCTGTATGGCTCATCATCTGATTTGAATTTTAATGTGGCGATATCGCCTTCCGGCACAAAATATGAAGCAACTCCAACTGCCGCATCAACATATCCGCCCGGGTTATCGCGTAAATCCAACAATATCTTTTTTACTCCCGCAGCGTCCGCTTCTTCAAGAATCTTGCCAAACTCCGCCGCCGTTGTTAGATTAAAACTGCTGATGTAAATATATATAACATCCGAACCAAGATATGAATGTTCAACAGAATCGTGTTTCAGCTCATAGCGTATTAGGCTGAATTCCAGCTCTTCTGTGCCGCGCAGCATCCTAACACTTACCTCTGTGCCAATCTCGCCCGTAAGCAGCGTGGCGATATTACTCACACTTTGCCCGACCACATCAAACCCATTAACCGCAACCAGTCTGTCGCCAACCACAATACCTGCCTCTTTCGCAGGCGAACCCTCCAAAACGCCGATAACCTCAACATAATCACCCTTTTGAGTCATCTGTACACCTATCCCGCCGGTTACATTTTCCATCTGCTGGAGATAAGCCGCCCACTCTTTCGGCGAGAAAAACTCCGAATATTCATCCAAACTGTTGAACAGCGCCTCCAAAAATGTATCAAGCGCATCGGGGTTGTTTTTTAGCAAGTTTGCAAAGGTCCGTTCAAGCAATAACTCTTTGCTGATATCAAAATGATAATTATCCAGCACAAAATCGGTAACAAGATTAAAAAATTCACCTTCGTCATTCGGCGTTACAACCTTATTGTCCGCGTATGTAAGCGGCGCGGCTAAAAGCGAGAAAACCAAAAGCAATGCTACTAAAATTCTAGTTTTTTTCATAACATTTACCTGCCTTTTCATCTTTTTGTGAAAAAGCTTCTCCTTTTTGGTGGGAATATTTTAAGCGCTGTTCTTACTCATTCTTACATTTTTTCCGGCATAGAAACAGATAGCATCCGCATCACATTTGCAAGCACGATTCTCACACTGTCGACAAGCTTAATGCGCGCATCCATCAGCTTTGCATCCTCACTGCGTACCTTACACGCACCATAGAACGCATGGAACAATGCCGATAAATCAATGCAATACCGAGTTAAACGGTTTGGCTCAAGCGCCAATGCCGCCGCTTTTATCTCTTCCGGCAAATCTATAAGTTTTTTAAGCAAATCCAACTCCTGTTGCTCTTTTAGTAGTGTTAAGTCTATATCCTTTACACCCTTCACCGATACATTTTCCTCTTCAAGCAGACGCAATATACTGCATATTCTTGCGTGCGCATACTGAACATAAAAAACAGGGTTTTCGCTGGATTGCGAAACCGCTAAATCTAAGTCGAAATCCATATGTGTATCTGCGCCGCGCGTGTTGAAGAAAAACCTCGCTGCATCTATACCAATTTCGTCGAGCAAATCGTTAAGTGTAAGCGATTTTCCCGTACGTTTCGACATACGCACAACCTCTCCGCCACTCATTAGGCGCACAAGCTGGATGATGATGATGTCCAACTTGTCTTTGTCTATCCCAAGCGCTGTGAGCGAATTTTTCATACGAGCCACATGTCCGTAATGATCCGCGCCCAGAATCGTGATAACCCTGTCGAATTTACGCGTCACAAACTTGTTGCGGTGATACGCCACATCAGCTGTGAAGTATGTCGGTATACCGTTTGAGCGCACCAGCACATCGTCTTTGTCGCCGCCAAACTCTGTGGTTTTAAACCACAACGCACCGTCCAGCTCATAGGTGTATCCGCTATTTTTAAACGCTTCAATAACACGATCCACTTCACCCGACTCGTATAACGCGCTTTCCTTAAACCACACATCAAAGTTTATGCGGTAATTCGCCAAATCTTCTTTCAGCGCATCAACATTCTTGTTCAGCGCATAATCCACCAATGCATTTCTGCGCTCTTCGGCAGTTGTATTTACATACTTGTCGCCGTTTATATCGGAAAATACCTTTGCGTGGTCTTTAATATCGTCGCCCTGATACCCATCTTCCGGGAAGGAAATCACATCCTCACCCTTCCAAATTTGCAGATACCGCGCCTCGAGCGAGTTGGCAAACTTCTCAATCTGGTTGCCTGCATCGTTTAGGTAAAACTCGCGTGTAACATCATATCCTGCCCACAAAAGCACCTCTGATAGGCAGTCGCCAAGCGCTCCGCCCCTCGCGTTGCCCATATGCATAGGACCTGTGGGGTTGGCGGATACAAACTCCACCATATATTTCTGACCTTTGCCAATATCTACCTTGCCGTAATCATTCGTCTGAGCTTCGATAGCCGGAAGGGCTTCATATAACCATGAGCTGTCGAGATAGAAATTGATAAATCCCGCGCCGGCTACCTCGCATTTCGCAATAGTCGTGCCGGATATATCAATATTACTGCAAATCGTATCTGCAATCGCTCTTGGCGGTTTTCGCAGTTGTTTTGTGAGCAGCATAGCAATATTGCTTGAAAAGTCGCCATTTGCCTTTTCGCGCGGCTCTTCAAGATTGATTATGTAATCTGAAATACTCTCCATCTCGCCCTTCTCAATTGCCGCTTCAATCGCATTTTCCAGTACATCTGTAATCTGTAACTTAACATTTTCAATTATTGTGTTCAATCGTAGTAACCTCCTCAACAGTTATACGCATATGGTTGTCCGACTTTGCGCCGCCCATATCCAAATCATAGTGCAAATCAATTACTCCACCCAGCTCGTCTAAATTTACATCTATTGAATGGGTGTAATTTTCAATAACAATCCTACCGTAATCGAAATTGTACAGGCACATATTGCTCTTGCCTGTTTGATATTTCATAGTGGAATCCAGCGCGCCGCCGCGTTTTATTGAAATATCGCCGCCGCTTACCTTTACAGTTGTAATGCTCTTCTGCTTGTCATCGGTTATAGATTCCTCATACATTATATAGTGCTTCCCGTTTAGGCAGCCGTATTTCGCGTCCGACACCATCCTCATCTGCGTTGTTTCGCCGTCTGCAGTGATATTCGAGTTGATGCGCACCTTAGCGTTAGTATTTTTCAATGTCAATCTTCTTCACCAAACCTTTAATTTGTTGTTCTAAAAACACACTTCCCAGTTTTTCGAAGTTGTCCGCCGTATCGCTCACATAGTATTGATATGTACCTGCTCCATCCCGCGACGCAAACATATCGTTATCGCTTAAATACTCCGCGACATACCTCGCCGCTTCTTCTCCAACGTCTATAAGCGCAATATCTTTATCCATTATATCATATATTACATCTTTTAGCAATGGATAATGTGTGCAACCCAGGATTAAAGCGCCAACTTTGTGCGGTATAATGCTCGCAAGATACTCCTCCGCCACCAATCTCGCAACCTGCGTATGTGTGTGTCCATTCTCTACCAGCGGTACAAACAGCGGACACGCCACCGAATATGTCTCTGCATTTGGATTTATCTGTTTGATGATTTTGTCGTATGCGCCGCTTGCGATAGTAGACGGTGTACCGAGTATGCCTATCTTGCCGTTATCACTCGCACTTACAGCGGACTTACAAGCCGCCTCCAAAACGCCAATACACGGCATTTGTATATCGCCGCCTAATACCGGCAATGCAACCGCACTCGCTGTACCACACGCTACGACAATCATTTTAATATCAAACGTCTTCAAAAATCGAATATCGCCGCTTACATATTTGATTATTGTGTCGACCGAGCGTGTACCGTATGGCACTCTGCCGGTATCGCCAAAGTATATTATGTCCTCATTTGGCAGCTGCCGCATCAGCTGTTTTACAGCTGTCAGCCCGCCAAGCCCGGAATCGAAAACACCAATTGCCCTGTTGTCCATCGCATCCTCCATATAGCAAGATTGAGATTCAATGCGCTATTTTTCTCGTATCAACGCCAACTGTATCAGTTCATCCAAAAGTTCGCTGTAGCTTATTCCCGCCTCAGCCCAGAGTTTGGAATACATGCTGATAGATGTGAATCCCGGTAATGTGTTGATTTCGTTGATTATAAGCGCGCCGTCTGAATGCTGCACAAAGAAATCAACTCTCGACAGCCCTGCTCCGTCAATCGCTTTGAACGCAATCAGCGCAGATTCTCTAATCTTCTCCGCTGTTGCAGTGTCCAAATCGGCAGGTATACATGTTTTTGCGGTATTGTTCTTATACTTTTCGTCGTAATCATAAAATCCGTCAGCAGAAATAATCTCGCCCACAACGGATGCTTTTGGGGTGTCATTGCCCAGCACCGAACACTCTACTTCCCTACCCGAAATCGCCTCTTCAACAACAATCTGCCTGTCGTGCTGTGCCGCCGTATGCAACGCTTCGATGAGCGACGCTCTGTCTGCTGCGCGCGATATACCAACCGAGCTTCCGGCATTTGCAGGCTTTACAAAACACGGATATCCCAGCGTTTCAACTCGTTTTACAACGCTGTCCATATCACCAAACTCTTTTTTATATACCGAAACCCACTTCGCCTGCTTTAGCCCAACAGAGTCAAACGCCATCTTCGCGTATATCTTGTTCATACCCACACACGATGCCAAAACGCCGCATCCGACATACTTAATACACGCAAGCTCAAACAAACCCTGCATGGTGCCGTCTTCGCCGTATGTGCCATGCAGTACCGGGAACGCGATGTCAATGTTTACATTTTGCATTTCGCCATTATCTAAAACTAGCAGTCCTCTATGTATCGGCGACGGCGATATCACCGCTTGCCGCAGATTTTCCGCATCCTGCTCCCATTCGCCTGTCGGAATCTTGCCTATATCTCCGCTGTATAGATACCAGCCGCCTTGTTTTGTTATACCAAGCAGCAGCATGTTATATTTTTCTTTGTCGAGATTGTTAACCACCGACACAACCGACACCCTCGACACCTCATGTTCGGATGATTGACCTCCAAATATCACGCATACATTCAGTTTTTCTGCCATGCCATTACCTCCATACATTATACTATTCAACTATTTATACTCACAATTCGCAAAATCTATTCTCTAAAAACATCGCTGCTTGTGATCCTTTTTGCACGCCCCACGCTTTTGACACTGATAGCAAATTTCGTTGGTTAAAACCCCGCCGGCGTAGTATTCTTGAATGTTCTTGAATGTCGTATCAGCTATATTTTCAAGCGCCTCGTTTGTAAGAAACGCCTGGTGCGAGGTTACAAGCACATTTGGCATCGATATCAGAAGCGATAAGGTGTCGTCGTTTATTATATCACCCGAATAATCTTCGAAGAATATGTCTGTTTCTTCCTCATACACATCCAGCCCCGCGCCGCCGATTTTCCGCGTTTTTATCGCATTTAAAAGCGCTTCACTGTCTATTAACGCGCCGCGCGATGTGTTAATTATAATCACGCCATCTTGCATATTGCTCAGCGAATCTTTGCCTATAATGTAATGGGTGGATTCTGTAAGCGGGCAATGCAGCGATATAATCTGCGCACGGCAGCATAGTTCATCGAACGACACATATGTTATGCCGCTATCCTTCGCCGGGAATGGGTCATATGCGATTACTTCCATACCGAAGCCTTTGCATATTTCAATAAAAATCTGCCCAATCTTGCCTGTACCAACAACTCCGACAGTCTTGCCGCGCAAGTCGAAGCCTGTAAGCCCGTTTATACTGAAATTATTGTCGCGTGTACGAAGATACGCCCTGTGCGTGCGGCGATTAAGCGTTAAAAGCAGCGCCATTGCGTGTTCCGCCACTGCGTATGGCGAGTATGCGGGCACTCTTACCACATGTATCTTGCCGAACGCTTCGCCAAAATCCACGTTATTGTAGCCTGCGCAGCGTAATGCTATAAGTTTTATGCCCATAGCATCCAGCTGTTCAATAACTTGCTTGTTTACCTGATCGTTTACAAACACAACAACGCCTTCGCACCCTTGCGCCATAAACGCAGTATCTTTATTTAAATGATTGTCGATATACCGAAACTCTATATCATAGTCGCCTTTAAGCTTTTCAAACCATATCTTGTCGTATGGTTTCGTATCGTAAAATGCAAATGTTTTCATACCTATATCCTCTTTTCCGGCGTTTATGCGAATATCTTTCAACCATTATCATGCCTTATGCAGTAAATTTTATTCTTATAATTATATCACAAATATCAGAATATGTCATTATTTATTTTGCATAATAACAAAAAAGTGCGAAACACTATATAGTGTAAAACTATATGGATTAGCGGAAAGGTTGGATACACTATGAATAACCTGACTCAATCGCAATACAAGCAGATGGCAGACCGAAAATCGCCGAAATCTACATTCGGCAAAAACCTGGTATTCGCATTTTTCATAGGTGGCATAATCTGCATGATCGGGCAGGGAATCGCTGATCTATACATGCATATGGGTATAGACAAGGACGCGTCCGCCGCCGCTGCGAGTATAACCCTGATATTCATTGGCGCATTACTCACAGGCTTGAGCATTTATGACAAAATAGCAAAGTTTGCCGGAGCGGGTACGATTGTGCCGATTACAGGCTTTGCAAACTCTATTGTCGCACCCGCGATGGAACACAAGAGCGAAGGATATGTATTGGGTATGGCGGCTAAGATGTTCGTTATAGCCGGACCTGTTTTGGTTTTCGGCATCGCAAGCTCTGTATTTGCCGGACTGGCGCTTTGGATTCTGCAAATATACTAAAATATCCCTCGATATATACATCGAAGGATATTTGTTCGCAATAGATTATTTAATCTCTTTCACATCTGAAAGCGGAGAAAGTTCGTTGTCCGCATCGAAAACCATTAGTCGCGCTGTGCATCCTGCGGGTAGTGGTATTGTTGCTGCCCCATAGCCCATAAAGCCTAATTCGAACTTAATATCGTTCGCACTCTCAATAGTTTTGTTGTTGCTGCTAATAGAAACCGTTGTGGAATATAGATTCTCAAGCTTATCGCCTCTGTATATGCCCAAATATGCTATAACTGTTTTCGTACCGTCTGTAAAATTATTGTCGAGCCTTATATCCGCTCTTACGTTACCACCGCTCTTTGTCAGCGTTGTTGTCGCAATAAACGAACTTGGCTTAAGATATTTCTCCCAGATTTCTTTATGGTATCTATAGCCCATATCTTGGAAGCTCGATTCGGTAACAGGCGACGTTTGTTGCTTCCCTTTTTCGTACCCGATATATCCATGCCTCGCTTTATATAAGAAATCTTCTGTTCCCACATACATAGGCATTTGTATGGATTTTGCGTATGAGCCGTGGAAATATCCGAGTGCCTGAAGCGTAGCTCTTGTTATAACACTATTACGCCAGCCGGTATGTATATATCCGATATCCGTTCTTAGACCGTCGCCATCCGTGCCACTCATCTCAAAACCCATGCCATTCATGCCTTCAAACGGAGACGTGGTTCCATCTGCTATCCAACCACGCAATGTTGTACCATCATATATTTTGCTTTGGCATGCATGATAGTACATCCGTCTTGCCAAAGATTCGTACAGAACCATTGGGTCATATGCAATCTTCTTTTTTGTTAGTATATCGGTATACTCAAATACTCTTTTTGCTCCAACAAGTGTGCCATATTCCATACCGTTCTTTGTCATAACTCCGGCGTCTTTTCCGCCAACTTCCAGCAGCGTTTTCCCTGTCTTTTCAAAGCAATATTTCATATTTATGTATCCATAACTGTTCATAGTTTGGATATAACTGTCATAATCGAACGCCAACAATACAGCGTTAACGGCATCTTCTCCGCCAAAGTATATATGCCCTGCTATCATAACGCCGACATATCCTTCAACAAGGTTCGGATTCCACTCCTTGTGCCACTCATTTTGTTGTGTTAAATCGCATACCGGATTATTGGCGGAGTTTAGCGTATAATTGCCTACAACGACCAATGCTTTCATGATAAAATCGCACTTTTCCTTTTCGGCAGACGTAAGCGCATTCCATACAGCAGGCGTGTTTTTTGCTAACACAAGAGCCTGTGCGACAGAATTATCCACCCAGCCGCCGTTTCCGCCGGTACATGCCGGTTCTTTGCCGCCTGTTATCAGATGGCGAATATGCTGTAATAACCTAGCCGAAACCGTAACGCCGCTTGTGCTTGCCGAATTAGGATTGTGGTATGACATAAGCGCCAGCATATACATCGCAGATGTCGATTCTATTGTAATGCTCCAATTATACAATGTGGGCGGGTTTTTCGACATGTCATGTATGGCTCCGCTTGCCAAATATCCGTACCCTACCGCATCATTAATTATCGTTTGGCTCCAAACAGGCGAAACGATGGTTTGCGCCTCGGATTTTATAGGCATAAAGCCGATTCCGGCATAAATACATATGGCAGTAAGAAGCGCAATAACCTTGTTTAATCTCATAATGTTATACCTCAATTGTCTTTTTTGGATTTACTATATCTCTCCACTCTAAATCTCCGCGTTCAACACCGTGGATTAAAACCTCCGCAGTAGCCACATTGGTAGCCAGCGGTATATTATGTACATCACACAAACGCAAAAGCGCCGACACATCCGGCTCATGCGGTTGTGCGGTTAACGGGTCGCGGAAAAACAGCACCAGGTCGATTTCATTGTATGCAATGCGCGCGCCTATCTGTTGGTCTCCACCCTGCGGACCAGACAAAAAACGGTGAACCTTAAGTCCGGTAGCTTCTATAATCAAGCTTCCTGTTGTACCTGTGGCGAGCAGCGTATGTTTGCCGATAATGCCTTTGTATGCAATACAAAACTCCACCATAAGCTCTTTTTTCTTGTCATGTGCAATCAATGCGATATTCATATAGCACTTCCCCCTATTTTGCAGATGTGTTTTTCATCTTACTTATTGGTATATTCGCCACCAGCGCAGGCACAACTCGTTCGCCGTCTTCGCTTTTCGTGCGTGTAAGCTGAATATCAAATTCATCTTTGTCAATCTCTATATATTTAGCAATCGCTTGCAAAATCTCACCTTTAATCATATCTAAGAGTTCAGGCGAAACCCCTGCCCTGTCGTGTATTAAAACAAGCTGCAAGCGTTCTTTCGCCGCATCTTTTGAGGCTTGCGATTTACTTTTAAACATACCAAAAAACTCCATTACACCGTCCCATCCCTTCGTAATCGTCCGCTATATTATTTACCCATTCGTGCTGAACAGCCGTTTCAATTTATCTACAAATCCGGGAGCTTCCATCTCCATAATAGGCACCTTTTCCCCCAATACACGATTCGTTATATTGCGATATGCCTGCCCAGCCTTAGATTTGTCTGACGCAACTGCAGGCTCGCCGCGGTTTGTCGATATTATGATATTCTCGTCGTCCGGCACAACGCCAACGAGCGTTATTGCCAAGATATCTAAGATGTCGTCAATTGTCATCATATCGCCCTTTTTCACCATTTGCGGGCGGATTCTGTTTATCACGAGTTTCGGGTCTTTTATGCTATGCGCCTCCAGCAGCCCAATAATTCTGTCTGCATCGCGAACAGCTGCAACTTCTGGCGTTGTAACAACAATCGCTTTATCTGCGCCTGCAATTGCGTTTTTAAAGCCCTGCTCTATACCGGCAGGACAGTCAACTAAAACAAAGTCGTATTCTTTACGCAGTTCATCTGTTAGCTTCACCATCTGATCCGGCGTAACGGCATTTTTGTCGCGTGTTTGGGCAGCGGGTATAACAAACAAACCCTCATAACGCTTATCCTTAATAAGCGCCTGCTTGGTTCTGCATCTGCCTTCTACTATGTCAACAATCTCGTATGCCGTCTTCTGCTTGAAAAAA
>JGI994J12354_10000857_pt1 | contig 31004 bp, 31 predicted proteins | sample IntmicLarv3ML3BL_FD_12354 | JGI IMG/M metagenome (IMG submission 12354) | reverse complement strand
AGGATTATTACTGGACGATGAAATATCTTGTCAATCGAAGAACAGCACTTGTCAAGTCGACAACGAAACTTGTACAGCAGTTTCATGACCAGATACAGAATGTTTATCCGAGTTATCGAGATTTCTTTCATGAAATTGAATGTAAAACGTCATTGGCATTCTACGAAAAATATCCGTCACCCAATCACTTGATGGGTGTAGATGAAGAAGATTTAGCAGAATTTTTACGAATTCCGAGTCACAACACCTGTTCCATTAAGCGAGCAACAAAGATTCTGAACTTAGTTTCAACAGACGCTATTCGAGAACGAGAATACCAATATGCCAGAAATGGAGCTATCCGCAGCATTGTGAGAACGATACAATTTCACAATGAAGAAATAAAAAAGATAGAAGAGATAGAAGCAGAACTTTTGAAAGAAGTCGGATTATACTTGGAAACAATTCCGGGTGTGAACACAGTGACAGCGAGTGCATTGATAGCACAAATCGGAGATATTCAACGTTATAAACGTTCGGATAATCTGGCGAGCTTTGCCGGAGTCGCACCTATGTATTTAGGTTCAGCCGGAAAAGGAAAAAATTACCAGAATAAAAGTCTGGGTAATCGAGAGCTCTATGGTGTTCTTTACTTCTTGGCAATCCAACAGATTTACAGGAACAATAAAGGTGAGCCGAGAAATCCGGAATTAAGAGAATATTTTGATTACAAGGTGTCAAAAGGCAAAACAAAGATACAGGCATTACTGTGCCTCATGCGAAAGCTGATACGAATAATATTCTCGATGATGAAGTACAAAACGGTGTACAAAATGCCGGAGCTAAAAGCAGATTTAACCGGATAGCAAAAAATCTGAAAAGCATGATAAAATAAAGGAGAAACAGGGGTTTACACCCTTTTACATAAATGACAATTCTCCTGCCCAAGGGGAACTAGTGAGGCTGCTGAAGCTGCCGGTGATGGAGCAAGGTATGGAGATAGAATTATATCAAGTGATGACTATAAAATATTAAGAGATCAAACACCTACACGTGATATTCAAAAAAAAGTTAATGCAAATCTTGATGAATTACTTGGAACTCCTGATCCTGCACTTCCTGGAAAAACTATCAATGGAACACTACAAGCTGATCATATTGTTCCAATGGACAAAGTTACTAAAATGGAGGGTTTTGATTTATTAACAGAAACTCAGCAAAAAACAGTTCTTAATTATGATAATAATTTTATAGGATTAACTGAGACGGCAAATAAATCAAAAGGTGCAAAATCATATCAAGACTGGACGCATTATGTAAAAGAAAATCTTCCAGTTAATCCAGATTTTAGAGAAACGATGATAGCAAAAGAACAGATTCTTGAAAAAGAGTTGCAAAAACTAATAGATGATCTAGTTGGCACATAGGAGGCAAATTATGCAAAATTTGTTTGAGGATTTATCTAAATTTAGAAAAAACATTAAAATAATTACCGAATATGATGAAATAAAAAACTTGATAACAGATGAATGGTACATGATCTTATCTCAAGAAAATTCATCAGAAAAATTGAATATGCTTATTGACTTGTGGGAAAAAATTTGTGGAAAAGAATTATTTCAAACGATTAACTATCTTAGAAAAAACATGAAAGATATATATGTACTGAAAACTGGAGATGAATATTCTATAATATATTGCATAAAAATGAGAAACGGGGAGATTGATTATTATGAAGGAAAATTTCCCGTTATAAGTGAAGAAAAAAATAACAGTAAAAAGATAATCGAAGATTTTCCTACATCAATTCAACTATTTTACAAAGTACTGCACAATGGATTTTATTATTATCCGAGTCACGCTATGGGGATGCTAGAAATTGAACGTGTTAAGTGTTTAAATGAGGATGAATGGGGAATTATTGATGTTTTGGAAAAACCTCTTAAAATAAAAATGGACACATCTTTCTCCTTTTTCAGCACAGGAATGGGGGGATATGTAGTAAAAGATTTTAGTGATAATAATAGCAGCCAAGGGATAGTGTGGTTTGCAAATAGAGAACCCCTTTATGATCGTAATTTTTGGAATATTATTGATGAGTGGATAGTGTTAGGTTTTGAGTGAAAAAAATAGATATTTATAATCAAAAGAAATAAACCAGAGTTGGTTCGACGAAAAAAATATAGAATCGTAGCCACTCTAAATATGTGAATAGCGCTCCCGTCCGGCAAGCACGCCGTGCAAACGCGAAAGGCGAGCTTAGCCGGAACGGGAAGCGCACTGCCACCGGAGGTGGCAGTAGTTCAGGGCGAAAAAGTAATACCGCCCTGCGCGTACCACCTATATTCTATCTATAACCAATGATACCAGTGCTTTCGACCCTGTTTTTCTTTGTCACGAAAACGCTCGCAGAACGATATTATAACACCACAAACAAATGCATTATAAAGCGAATTGGATAGTGCTATAAAAGTAGAAAAAACAAGAAATAAACTAAATTGCACACGATTCGCGGATAAAAATATGATTGAAGGGACTAATCTAGCAGCTATCAAATCGGACAAACCTCTAGTTAACAATAAGTCAGGGTATAAAGGTGTATGTTTTCATAAAGGAAGACAAAAATATCTCGCTCAGATTTGGTCCAAAGGTACTCATTATCATCTTGGTTATTATAGTGACCCAAAGGAAGCATCCATTGCTTATGAAAACGCAAAAGATAAACTTCATAGGAAATTTTTAGATGATCAAAATGCAAAACCGTCATTGCCGTGATTTTGCGTAGTGAATAAGAGTGAAAAAACGATCCACAGTCACAGATTCATTTTGATATTCCAATTGCATTCCCTTTCTCCGGGTCTGGGATTTTGTTATTGGCTTTCCAGAATTTCTTTTTATCTTTGAATCACATTGGAATCGGAGGAGAGGATAACGGAGTAAAGTTGTAAACCTGTATTTTTATCGGCACAAATTGCTTATGGTATTCTTCTAATTTAAGCGGGTCAGTCTCGGACGGTTCGTCTATTCTCTTTCGAACTGGTATTGCCTGATCGGGTTCTCGCATTTTTTCGCTTGGAAAATATTCGCGTTCTGGAAAAAAGATAGTAGTTTCTCCTGATAGACTCCTGTACATTTACAACTGCACCTGTGACATGCTCTACGTCTAAGCTGAAAACTGCCATCGGAATTCTATATACCGCAACTGTTTTCCCATCAAAATTCTCCTCTAAGCATGCAAGGACTAGTTTCCATTGTTTTCGCTATTCACTATTCGAATCATCTGATAACGTAAAGTGTGTGCGTATTTTAACATGTTTCTGATCTGCTTTTCGTCACAAAAAAACCCAGCTCAGCGAAGTACTGAACCAGGTCTTTTTATGCTACTGTGAAATCAAATACCTCCATACATAATCATCTAATCCATTAAATTCCGGATTCCACAAATAAGTACCGAAAAGGATTCCGATTTTTTGTATCATCCAGACAAGATTATTATAGGCATTCCGTACATTAGGATTCGATAGAAAATCCATGTCAAAAGCTGTCATTATTTTTTTCACTCCTAATTTTTTGAGTTGAACCAAAACACTTTCAAGATGGGATAATGCATTGACTCCAGGAATAGAAATAACGGTCTGACCAGTCAGATGATGAACAATATCCGCCTTCATATGTCCTTCGATGAGAAGAACTTGATCTCGTATAGCACCGGCTACATGAACCCAACCTTCTGCATGACATCCATCGAGTCGTTCAGAACTAGACACCCACCGGAATTTCCGACGTTTTACATTATCGCATCTGACTTGCAATCCTTGTATCCGACCCTGCAAATCCCTGACAGGGATCAAAATACCTCTTTGGTTTTGTATAAAAGTCCATTGTTTATCCTCATTATTCCTATAAAATCCAGGAATCCCAGCAAGATAATGACCGTCGCTAAGGAGCTGTTTTGCGATTGCTTTCGTCCCTGCAACAGGAGTTGTTTTGTACATTTTTTGATCGATTATATCCGCTGTCAATCCACGGCTAAGCAAGTTCATCCTGTGATCCGTCGAAAGCGTCAGTCTACTCAGTAGAGCGCGATATGTAGCATCTCTTACATCGATATCTGTTAACGGACATTCCACTACAGTATAATTTGAAGACTCGATTACTTTTCTTGATGTTTTAGTAAAAGACCGAGCGACATCGCCGCCCAGCCTCTTACTTAATTCTTCTCGGATTATGTTATTATCGGCAAGTCCAGTGTAATGGCCATACAAAGCTAAAACGCCTCCGCAAAAACCACACTTCGGACATCTGAACACATTCTTTACGAAGTTGATATTCAGATGCTTGTCGTGTTTACGATCACAACAAGGACAAGCAACATTATATGAGCACCTACCCCGTGGTGGGAACGGCAAGCCTAATAATGGTATGATATCTATCATACGATAAACCATAACACTGACTCCTTTCTGATTTTTTATAAATCACTGACCTTAACACATAAACTTTCATACGGACGATAAAGCCGTCTCACATATCAATTTTGCTGCATCCGAGATTTTGGGGTCTTTTTCAAACTTGTTTGCGATCCAAGATAATGCTTGGGGATTAAGAGTTATCAACTCTCCTAATGTTTTGCCTGCTAAACCTTCTTTTTTCAGGGGACAAATCACCTGCATCGCTTTAGCCAGCCTGTCTTCTTCTGTTTCTGGTTCTGCTTCTTGTATCATGATTTGTCCGGGAAGCGTTTCATCTGAAAATGTTTCATCTGCTCGAGTAGAGCTTTTTTCTAGTATCGTTGATTTTGAAACAACAGACGATGCGGATAATTCACCTTGCTCGTCCACCGCCTGATGATCGAACGAGTCGCCGGCAGCATGAAACTGTAACCCAAACCCAGCGTTTCGCAACGCGATCCCGATAGCAGCTGTTTGCGCCCATTCACGCGGTGATACCGTGGGTTTTTCAGGATCATACTTCCGTGTAGCGGTCGCTTCGGATAGAAATGATTCGAGCGGATCCATATAGTTTTGATAGATACGTGCATGACTGACAAAATAGTCCTTTTCCGGTTTCGTTGTTACCGAAATTTTTCCGTCTGGATAATATAATCGAAACCATGCGATTTGAGCCATAACAGGTAATCGCTTTCTGGTTTCACCGGTGTTCATATCCGTATAATCTATCGCTAAGGATTCTGGATCGAATCCATCCACGGTATGTATGCTTTTTATTTTCTCCATTGTATTCTTACTATTCGTATTATTACTCATTTTGACACCTCCGAAGTGATTTGAATATATTGATTTCGATAACCAATCCAAGCGGGTAAGAATGTATTGATTACTTTTCCGATTTCGGATTTATATTGACCTTCTTTTTGGGGCGCAAAGCTTCCAAACCGTTTCCGGTAATCGTTAATAACAAGGCATAGGTTTTGATGTGCCGTATCTTGTTTTTTTTGAATCTCTTCGTCCATTTTCATCCCATATTTTCGTTCTAACTTCAGATTTTCAAAATATACGTCAATCATCTGATAGTGTTTGATCATATTGGGGATTTCAATATTTATAGGTGCATTTTTGGCGTATGTTTGACATACTTGTAATACCTCTATCCGATAAAGAACCTCTTGATAAGTAAACATTTCTTCCGCTGTGAACGGAGTATCTCGTTTCATCAAACCATTTAGAATATTTAAGTATTTTTCCAACATCGTAGCCATTACTATTCTCCTTTCAACTGATTCGTTTTTTTACAAGCCGAACAGAGTCCGGCTATTCGTTTAGATAGCATTGTTCCTCGTTTTTCGGCATCTACCGTATTGATAGCTATGCAAATCGCCTTGCGGTCACCAATAAGGATGACCTTTTTTTTAGCTCGGGTGATGGCTGTATAAAGCAATGGACGTTTAAGCATAATGTAGTGTGCCGTTTGCAAATTGATAATAACTGTATCGTATTCCGCGCCTTGTGCTTTGTGAACTGTAGACGCATACGCCAGTTCCAGATAACTTAATTCAGAAATATCCAAATCCTCAACACGGCCATCTTGAAAATCTACAGAAATGGAAATCTCATCATCTTTTGTTATTTTAGAGATATAACCGACATCACCGTTATTAATATCACCTTTGTTTTTTGTCCACATAACCTTGTCACCTTCTCTAAACCTCTTTTTTCCTGAAGAGGTTTCCCGTTTCGTTTCATCGGCTGGATTGATCAACTCTCGTAGTCGTTCATTTAAAGCAGTGACTCCAGTAACCGTTTTTTGTCGAAACGGAGTCAGTAGCGCTACATGATCTATACCAACCAGCTTAACTTCTTGCAAGTACAGTGTTTCAATCAAGTCAGCTGATTTTTCCAGGATCGAAGAACTGAATATCCGAAAATCTTCACCATACTCAAGATTTGTATTATTGTGCCGAATCAGTTTTGCATTTATAGCGATGCGACTGCCCGTATCTTGACGGTATACTTTGTCCAGTTTAACTACCGGAATAGCTCCGTTTACAATGAGTTCACTAATAAAAGCTCCGGGACCGACAGATGGTAACTGATCCGCATCGCCGATGAGTATTACCTGACACGCAGATGGTATCGCACTAAAGAAATGCTTCGCAAGATAGATATCCATCATGGACACCTCATCAATCAATATCAAATCCGCATCAAGAGAATTTGGTGCAGTGAATTCACCGTCTTCATTCGCAAGTAAATTCAATGCTTTATGAATCGTTGATGCAGGAAACCCTGTACATTGTGTCATCCGTCTTGCCGCTCGACCTGTGGGAGCGCAACAGATGATTTTTGCATCCGGGCAGTATTTGGTATAGATATCCAGCAAAACCTTTTGAATTATTGTTTTCCCTGTACCTGGACCACCGGTCAGAATACTAAGAGAAGATGTAATGCATGTCTTTATCGCCTGACGTTGCTCTGGAGCTAATTTGATTTGTAATTTGATCTGCTCAACATCGATATCTGCATCAAGATCACCCGGATAATAAACATGGTTAACGGAAAAATGTTGATGTATCTGTGCTGCTAATTCTCTTTCTATCCGTGCGGTAAACGAACGAAATACTTGGTCACCAAACAACTCCAATTGCTTGTCATTTAGAAGTTTAAACGCTTCATTTGCAATCATTTCCTTTGTCAGGCCTGAAGTAGCTAAGAGGTCAAAACTTTTCTGGATGAAGAGATTTTTTTCTAGACACAGGTGTCCACCATTATTTTCGGCATCTTTTAAAGTGTATTCAAGTCCGGCTTGAATACGTTCCGAAGACAAAGGGTTCAGTCCGATACTGATAGCGATACGATCAGCTGTTAAAAATCCGAACCCGTTTATTCTACATAATCGGTACGGATGATTTCGAACTGTGTTCACCGCTCCTGAACCAAAATGTTTATAAATATTGACAGCTTTGTTCGGCGTCACCCCATAAGGGGTTAGAAATGTGATAATCTCACGAGCACCACGTGATTCGATATAAGAGTCACAGATGCGTTTTAGTTTTTCTTCACTGATCCCTCTTACTTTTAAAAGATCTTGAGGGCTTTTATCTAAAATCTCTAATGTGTCTTTTCCGAAAGCATCAAAAATCTTTTCTGCCGTTTTGGGTCCAATTCCTTTAATCAGTCCTGATTGTAAATAAGATACAATCCCTTTTCGGGTCGGAGGCACCACTTCTTTATAGCTCTCCATAGCAAACTGAACTCCGTATTTTGCGGTTTTTTGCCATTCTCCTGTCATATCGAATATCATATCGAATCGAATGTTTTCAATTATCGGAAGGTAATATCCGACCACTTTAGCTTCATAAATCTGATGTTGTTGCGTATCAACCACCTTCTCATGAAGTGTATACACTGCAATCATATAGCTGCCAAGTTCTGCTTCTCTGATTGTTTTTGGATATAAGAGTTTTTTAAAACTGCATAGCACGATGCAATCTCCTTTCAATTATGTATTTATTTCCACCAATATCTTTCGTTGTCTTTCCACAAAATAGCTTTCCTCTTTAATGTCCATATTTTCTGCCAAATATACGGCTTCTTGAACCATCCTGTCAGCAAGTCGATCCAGATCCTGGACCAGTTCTACACGCTCTTTCAGTTGATTCATTTCCCAATCCATGAAATCCTCGTACATATCTGTACTCCGCCCAGGAAAGGCAGATGAATACATATGTTTTTGGGAATAATCAACACGGCTCGGATTATGACATACACCGCAGATCGTGCCAGTTTCTTTTATAGCGGTGTAATTTTGCTGACCGCAAATGGTACAGTAGGATTGATACCCACTCGATTTTAATTCGCCTTGGTAAAGAACAAGATAACCGCGGCTACGCCCGTTCATACCGACTTGCCAAATCTGGTTATGTTCTTCAGAAAACGCACGCATCAAATCATTTAACGAATAATAAAATTCGTCAATTTGGATCATATCGTATAGTTTATTCGTAATATCCTGCTCAAGATCGAGATGATGGATTTTCAGGTCGCATGCATATGATGTGGAACGATTCCAATGATTCATGGTGTTGTAGCGGAAATGACCTAAAAGATAATGGGTCATTTCTTTTCGTGACCGCTTATCGATAGGTTTAAAAAAAATACGCATATCTTTCCTCCTCTGCTACATTAAAAAGTTCATTTGCACACAAGGCGAGATTTGGGTGATTTGAATCAAATAGGATTCGTTTATTCGGCGCTGTACTTTCGGCTAGCACTTTGTCTGTTGTAATAAAAAGTTCATAATCAAACACAATGACCGGAATATCCAACTCGGCAGCACGTTCGATTTCTCCTCGCATACCATTAGACATTCTGGTTCCACAAACGAGTACCACATCACTTGTTTCAAGGATATCGAGTCCTAGTCGTAAAGCCTTTTCCCGCTCGTCAGGGTTTGCATCATTAAGCAATATCGGCATGTAAGCATGTGGTGCTCTTGCCGTAAAATCCAGTTCTTTTTTTACGATGTACATATAGAACCGAGCAGCTCTGACATTGCAATGAACTTGCTTCGCAGAATCGTCGCTGCAGGGAGAACATATATACGCTCTTTTTTTACCATTGTTTTTTTGTTCAAAAAGCAATTCTTTTTCCAGATCGAATTCCCAATTTCTTGGCATGTTAAGGATATTCGGGTTCATTTCATACTCCTTTCGAAAAAGCAGAGAGGAATCATCACCTCTCTGCTACATGTTTCTGACCTTCTTTTTAACTTGTCTCTATACTTACCTTCACCTTACGGCTTGGGGTAGCCTTTAGCACTTCATCATAGACATCCGGGTATTCCTTTTTTAATTTTTGACTATCCGGGCGTCGTGTAAATTTCGTAACAAAATCGACAATAAGCTTCTCAGCCGACAATTCGAGAATGCCGTGCTCATGTTCTTTCATTACTTCGGCTATTCGCACCGAACGTGCATCGATCTCCTTTTCATTATTCTTAATTGTTTCTCGCAATTCTGCGTTTTGCTTTTGTAATCTGGCAATTTGACGCAGAGATTTTTCGTATTTTTTCGCAAACTCAAGTGTAGGCGTTCCGGATTTACTGTTCCCGTATACTCTTGCTAATGCTTTAAGCGCCAATTCCGAGTTCTGGACATCCGCCATCGTTGGTGGATTATTCGACCGCAAACTATCAATGAATTCATTGCATCTTTCGAATATAGAATCTTCCATCGCTTTATCGCGATGAATACGCGGTGTCGCAAGATCGGTTTCCGGGTTATTCCCCCAAATTGCAGCAAAATCACAAACATCTGCATCGGCAATCGCCATGTACCAGCGTCCTTGGAGGTCATAATAGATCGGAACCGCATCATCTTTCCAGTTGTCCGCTTTACGATATGTGGTCGATTATAGCGATAGGTAATCCTTTGAAGTTATCTCCAGATTTTCCCCCGCTTCACACCGTGCATGAGCCTTTCGACTCACACGGCGTTCCATCGTTTCTGTTAGTTGTTGCTTTTCAGACGTTAGTTTTCAGACCCAGCTAATCTGCGAAGCTCGTAGAACTTGCGCTGTTGATCTTTGCTGAGATTGTGTTTGCTTAAGTAGCCTTTAAGCGTTTCTGGATTAGTGGCATGGATTGCTCTATGGATATCAGCAGTCACATACTTCAGGTTGTAATAGGAATCCAGTCCTTTTTCTTTTCGCGGGAGAATATGATGGCAGTGCATAGCCCCTATTTCTAAGGGTTTACCTGTAACTGCACATTTTCCCTTCTGAGCGATATAAACTGAGATCCGATTGTCGTTGTACTCAATCGATTGTCCACCTATCGGGTTACGCATTAGATAGTGGACAATTCCCATATCAACACTTTGTAGGCTCTGGTGTATAAGTGCTCGGCCCTCTACTGTATATTGGTTGACCCTTACAGGTTTTTCCATGGGGCTCCGATGCTGAACATACCACAAAGGTGCGAGTACTATTCCACGCACGGCTATGAGTGATTTACATTGGCCGTATCTTTCTTTTAGGTATTGTGGAAATCGGTACTCTCTGCCACGTTTGTTCAAGGTTGATTCTTTGGCTACTCGTGTTTTAAGCCGAGTCTTTAGGCTCTTTTTGAATGGGAAGGCAATGTCGGAAAACTGTTTTGCAGCTTGTGTACCAATGCGATAGTAGTTGTGAACACTATACACATAGGCGTTCAACCTACAAATGTAGGTGACCTCCTTTGCATCCGGCGAATGCTGGATGTCATGGATGAGTTGCTTCATAGAGGTCTTTATTTTCTCGACGGCCTTTTCTGTCATCTCGCTGCGTATGATGTATCGGGGAACTCCATTGCTTCTATTTCCCCTGCGTTCTACCTTGATTCTGAACCCTAAAAACTCTGAGAACTGCCTTTTTAGATTGACAATTCTTGATTTCTCTGGGCTGATTTCCAACCCTAATCGGTCTTGAAGCCACTGTTGGGTTGCAACGAAAAGCTTGTTTGCGTCGCTCCGCTTTCGGCAGAGAATTTTGAAGTCATCGGCATAACGGATAATGTAGCACTCTTTCAGAGCAGAGCTTCTTCTGAGCGCAGTATATTTATTCGTTTTACCTTCTGTTCCGCTTTTTTCGACTTTTCCCTTGTAGTGATGTAAAGTCGGGTGCTCTTCCCATTGTGAGGATATCCACCAATCCAATTCATTTAGTACAATGTTGGAAAGCAAGGGGGAGATAATTCCACCTTGTGGTGTTCCTTTCTCAGGGAAGCCGATGCCTGCGACCTCTGCTTTGAGCATCACAGAAATAATTTTTAGCAACTTTTTGTCGCGAATACCCAGCGTCCACATTTGCTTGAGCAGTTTCCCATGGTTCACATTATCAAAGAAACCTTTGATGTCGATGTCGATGACAAAATGCAAATCCATTCTCTGAACACGCATATAAAATTGCGCAATAGCGTTTTCCACGCTTCTATTTGGTCTAAAACCGTTGCTCCGCTCAAAGAATTTTGCTTCGCATATGGGTTCTAGCACTTGCAGAAAGCATTGTTGGATAAGCCTATCCAGAATCGTTGGAATACCTAATGGACGGTTTTTTCCATTGCCCTTGGGTATTTCTACTCGTTTAATTGATTGCGGACGATAGAAGTTCAGCTTCCGCTGAACCAAGTCTATCAGTGTTTCATCATCAAGGTTTGCGAGATTCCAAATGTTTCTTCCATCTGTGCCTGCTGTACGGCTCCCACTGTTCTTCTTCAAATTGCGGTATGCCAACCGGATGTTATCCTGATTTCCAACAAGTGTCATTAAGTCTGTGAAGACTTCATTTTTCTTGCTTCGGGCATACAGGTCATCTTGGATTCCTTGGAAGTCGTAATATTCAGCGTGGCGTAATTTAGCCTTTTTGTGTGGCTTGTCTTTTTGCTTCATAGTCGGCTCCTCCTTTCGGAGACTGTGCCTTTCTTAGTCATACTCGAACCTATGAAAGCTTTTATCTGAGAGCATTTCTTCAACTATTAGGAAACGACTAGTGGCTATCCCTCCATCATGTTTCCATGATTTCATAGGTACTGTGCCACCACTTTCAGTCGAATAAGGGTTGGTTATACCCAATGAGATTTCCCAACCGACACTTCATAGGCAACAGCGCCTCCATGTTTCGACCTTACTACGTTCCGATACTTATATCTTTTCATGATGTTTTTAGGTGCTTCCTATGAGCCTGTGCGCTGGGAGACGCCAATTACGTCTCAAGGTATTTCATAAATGCAAGTTTTACTTTACCTCACGCACACCGCCTTTGGCGGCTACGGCATTTCTACCGTCTTCTTAGTATAGACCCGTACATTCGGAAGTTTGTCAGCGTCTTGACAGTTACGCATTCTCACCGTGAGCATTTTATAGACCCCCGGCATATAGGCTGTGCCATCCACCTCTGGACAGTTTTCGAGAGGACATTGTGTTTCGTCCTCTTACGACAGCTCTCTGCCGACTTCTGCGGGCTTCAAACCTTTGGATATGCTGTCATACCAAACGCTTGCCGCAGTATTAGGGAGGGCGTTTCAGGGTGTTACTCCATCATTCCACCCATTCAAAGTATCAGTTCTCTGACTTCATATAAAGTCAAGCCCAACCTTTTCAGTTGGGAACGTATCGCACTACATTCGAGTATCCCTTTTTTGCCTGCTGCGCTTCGTTCTTCAAACTTAAAATCAAAGTTCGCTAATGCATAAGAAATAGAAGCGTGTTGGTAAAGCCCGGTGTCTTCAATGATTTTGTTCCCCGTTCGTTTGCCATAGAAATGTGCAGCAATCGGTTCAAGCAAATGTCCCATTTCTAATTGTCCCGGATTCGGCGGATCAGTGGGTTGCATAAGCCCTTTTTTAATGTTCCAAAGCTCTAAAGGAGTCATCCAAGGATTCAGACCAAAGATCGTAGAAACATCACTGCCGCCTACTGTGTATTCGAGATCGCCTTTGGGACCGTGCATCCGGCATTCGAGCCATTTTTTCCGATCCATACCTTTGGTATCACAAAGCAAGTTTGGTTCTGCCATTAATAATCCACCGCCTTTGCCAGATCATATCTCGACCAGTCAAGTGTTAACGCACGCGCCATATTCTCGCCTAACGCAATTAATCTGGATTCCGATGCATCATTGGTTTTTAAAAGAAATGGTATCTCTTGCATTGCCATGAACACATCGTGCGCAGTTGCTGAATAGCCATAACTCATTTCGAACATCGCAATCGCTTGCAGCGATTCTTTCTTCGGCAGTACCAGTTTTTTACAGATTCTGGTCATCGTATTGACCGGGTATTCTAATTGGATTTTTTCTAGCTTCTCCAGATTGGATAGTGAATCCGTGAACTGAGCAAACAATTGATCCAATTCCTTGTCGAAATCCTCAACTTTCTTCTGCCACCTGTGCTCAACGGCAAGCATACTGCCAATTTGAATCGAGTATTGATCTCCGATCAATAAGGCGGATACTTTAGCTGAAGCAATACCTGTATCTGAACTTGTAAATTGGATGCCGGGAACCAGTTTGGATATAAGGGAGCTTTTACCTCGCACCGCAAGCATTCTTTCATAATTTTCAAATAACTCTTTTCGTTGTTCGGGCATAGACCAGGAGGCACTTGAAATCGCATGATCACTATATCCGGATGTAAAGATATTCCTCGGAAATCGATCATCCAATTTGGTTTTTATCCGATCAATCAGTTCATGAATCTCTAGTATAGAATAATCGCTTTCGTCGCCCGAATGGGTTGCCGCAACCTTTTCGTCTCTGACCAATACGAGTGTGGATGAATGCGGATATAGTTTGAGGCAAGAATTTATCATACCTGCTAACTGATTGCGTCTGAGTTTGGGAAGAGATGTCCCGCTTAACTTCGCTCGATCTAATAGTCCCTTGTATGCTGTTGTGCGAACAGGATAATATGCGCCGTTCAGTTTGATGGCAAGTCCCAAATTCTTTGCGGTGTCCTCAATCGCCTCCTCACTCACTCCGTGTGCAAATGCTGTTGTATCACCGTATAGAGGTGAATTTCGGTCCAGAGGCGCTACTTGAATGTTATTGATTTCAGTGCGTTCCCATAGGCTGCTTTTCGCTTGGTTGGAATGATAATCCATCATATCCTCCAGCGAAGAAAATCCGATACTGTAACTGTCTTGACATGGCTTTTTCATTTTTTTTGCTCCTTTCTGTTTTTGACGATGTTCGCCGTAATATGAAAAAACAACGCTCCGGAAAGAACGCTGTTTTTACCAAAATAAATGGTCGGAAACGAAAAAAATGCCGCCTGCAAAATTCACGCAAACGACACTTTGAATAGACGAAGATAACTGTATGTGCTATATAGCAATTCGGATACTTTATAGCAAAATTGTATCATCACAGTATCTTTTCGTCAATCTGCGTTCCGGGTTCATTTATATTTATTATCCCCGCCGGCACCTCGTTCTGGATACGATACAATTGTAGTAAGCGGATGGTTTTGATTCGTAATCATGATTATTCTCCTCGTCTTGTTCGATTGCAAAATTGATATCTGCCGATTCTGTACCTACTATGATTGTTGGTATTTTTATACTGCGATGTTAATCCCTTTTTCAGCGCCCCAGTGTAGAAGAAACGCACGCTCTTCTTCTTTTATCTCACGATTACTTTGACCCCTTGCCTGACAGACACAGTTCTTTGTAAGCTGTACTGTAACAAGCGATTGTTCAGGGTTTTGAGCGCTTCGAAGAAAAAGGATATGGCATTCACTATTTACCACCTTACTGATATAACTTTTTACACAATGGCTTAAAGAAATCCCTTCTTCAGCAATGTCTTCCAACTTTCTAGGGATCACGATACAGTATTTCCCGCATTGGTAGGAAAGAGACTCGATTTCTTTTATCAATTTCTCAAAACTTTCGCGTTCCTCAATCATTTTCATCTGATTTATTTTGAGCGTGATAATATCGTGTTCGGTTTTGAAATGATTCGGGTATTTTTCTTGGATTTTTCCATAGAATTGAATTTGCATCTGAAGGTAGTCATTGTAATCATGCCAGAACGAACTGCCAATTTCTTGAATACCCTGTGCGAACAGATCAAAAAAAAGAAAATCTGTAAACCGGCGTAGTTGTAAATTATATTGTGTGTTTTCCAATATTTCCATAAAACCAGCACAGGAATGCGATAATTCATTTCTATGTCCAAAATTAAAATTTGTTGCTGCAAAAAAACCTTCTATTCCAGATTGGACAAGTTGATTGGCAAAGTAAATTGCTTCATTGTACCCGAACTTATTATTCAGTTCAAAGATAAGCGGGAAGCTTACCTTGAATTTTCTCGAATCGTTGATCGTCGGAAACATAGAGTACAATTGCATAAATAACTTACTGTTCTTTTTCCAGTAAACACTATGCCATTGTATATCGTCCATACCAGAAAGAACATTATGCCTGCACATATCTGTATATATCTCGTTTGAGATAATTCGGTCAATGGTTTCTGCGGAATCCTTATCAAGCATTGATAGCCAATGCACCTGTTTTAATTCAATCCCTCTTTTCAAGTTTCGTAGAAACGATTTTATAGAGGATAATGTTACTTTTTCAATCGTTTCATTCTTTTTATCCTTGATATAATATAGTCCTTTACTAATCAGAATCACCAGTTCTCGCTCTGTTTTTAGTGTTTTACGGTTTATGATAAAGTCTGTATTGTTCTCCAAAACTAACTCATACGTGGGTTCGTGAGTTTTCTCAGTCTCTAAATCTAAGAAATAGTCTTGTAGTTTAACAGTAGTTTCAATCGTGTTCATAATTATTCTCCTCTTTCTTATTGGTTATATACTCCTTTTAAAAGAGTAAAGCCGGAGCATTTCCGGCTTTACGAGGATTGTTGTGATTAAGAAAATATTTTAAGTTATTAATATGAAGTATTGCCTTGTCTGGTGGTCGAATCAGGTACAAAAGGTATTTCCACGAACCCAAACGTATCACAGTAATAGAATGTATGGTCATCGTTATCAATTACTTCGATGATGTCTGAAACACTCATTGATCTACCCTGAAAATCATATGGATGACAGCAGTTAAACAGATAGAAAATTTCCTCTAGGTTATCTGTCTTTTGAACATTGTCATACACAATTTGATAGATATTCCCAGGTGGAGCTGGTGAATTTTTCGCTATCATCTTTTCATACGAGCAATGGAAAAATCCACTTCCCATATCACAAACCTGATAAATCCTACACTGTTTTGTCTTACGAAGCATTTGGGGAGACATGATAGCCTTATCAATGGCAATTTCGTCAAAAAGAACCTGTCGGCTCATCTTTTCAGACCATCTTTCTTCTAAATCTAGCTTAACCTTATGAATGAACGGCCGGAAAAATCGGCAGTAAATGTCCGTTGTGTCGTTGCCCGTATCTTTATCCTCATCATCACGAATTTCAGTAACAATACCATAGAGCCCTGCAAAGTCTGAACCAATTGCATATATACCATCCCCGATGGTGATGGATAACGTAGTATCTGACCATTTTTGACCTTGTTTATCAAGTATCATATGCTATCAATCCATCATTAAAATGCATGATTTTTGCTGCGGCACTGGATAGTAAGTTTTGCTGTTCTTTTTTACGATGATATACACCGTCCACTTTTTCTATAACTACTTCTCGCTCCGCAGATGAAAGCGGAGAAAGGATGTCCGTCGTATCAATCCAATCACAAGGATCCTCACACGGAATTTCGATTGTAAAACCGTCTAATCCCGTGTAATCAAGCGAAAGAACGACAACATCAGCTGAATTCAATGCGGTCATACCGTGCGGTTTATATCTTCGCTTCAGGTTTTTAATCTCGTATTGCATACGACTCATCACATGCGTTTGGAGCGAACTCGATTTTTCTGGATCAAAATGTTCAATTGCGTGTAAAGCGGCAATACAAAGATCCTGGTACACATCATCATAATCCAAGTGCAATGCATGAATAAGTAATTTGTTCCTGTTGATGACTCTTTGAACCCAGTTTAGATTTTCTGTTAGTAATTCATTACGTGTATGAATGTTCATTTTTTCAATTCCTTTCCATTCAGAAAACAAGATCGAAGATTTACGATCTCGCAGTTTATTTTTTGCGGAATTTCCGCTCATGATATAGTTTTTTACCTATGAGAATTTTTCAGAAATGCATATGACGTTTAATCACATCTGTGAGTTTTTGTGGCATCTTACTCAGATCTGTAATATCCATAAACGAATCATTATAAATTCGTTCAATGTTCGCCTTATCGTTTCCAATAGCTGCAGCCACGAGAAAAATGTTCTTGCGTTCACAGTCTTTTTTGATGCCTCTTAAATCAGCTTCAGCGGCAGAACCCGAATACCCGGAATCAGCTGGTTGTCCGTCCGATACCAGGATCAGTAGTTTTATATCCTCTGGTCGTTTCGACAGTCGTTCCATAACATATCTCAAAGCTGCACCATCACGATTAGACATTCGAGCCGAGATGTCCATCATTCTGTATTTATCGTCCTCATCGATGGATTCATATTCAGCATAAGAATACAAGGCAACTCCTGAATGATCAGTCGAATGACCATAAACTGTGATCGGAATAGCAAGTGATCTGCAAAAGTCGTAGATGATAATCGCTGTAGCGCGTGCATATGTTGCACGATCACACTGACCCATGCTGCCAGACTCGTCCAAAAGCAATGCAACCGCAAGATCCGTTGTTTCGTTTGGTAGTTTTTTATTATAAAAAACCTTGCCATCGTTACGCGGTAGTGCATGGATATGTAGTTTTCGCCCAGAATAGAGATTGGTTTGTTTCCCACCTCGTCGATTTTCTTTCAGTTGCTGATAGATTGTTTTCTGTAATTTTTTAGAGATTTTGATAAGCTCCGGAGAGGCGGCTTGATATTGTTCTTTCAACGTATCGCTGACCTCAGGGATGCGCCGAATTTTCATGTTCACACCTGTATGAATGTCGCCATAAGCAATTTCACATGCCAGTGCATTCAGTTCCTCAATCCGCTGCTTCTCAAGATCGCTCGTAATCACCTTTTCTGCTGTTTGTTCGAGTAATCGATCAATATCACTGGCGGCTTTCGTATAATTTATACCTTCATAATCCTCTTTTGTGATACTCCGACCGACAGGTACGGATAGATCTCTTGTCTGATTATAAGGAATACGTCCGCCTTCTTCGGGTGTAATGTCCTGTTGCTCTTTTGGTTCCTCTTGTGGTTTCTGAGTAGAGTTATTCGTTTCTGGTTCGGATTCGTCTTGTGCTACCCCTTCTGTATTGGGCTGTTCTTCCGTTTTATCTTCGGATTCAATTGAACCGTATTCTATTGCTTTTTGGGTAGTTTCCAACCGGCTCGCACTCGCTGATGGAGCGTGCGAAGTTCCAGGCATTTCGAATATCGGTGTGCTTTCGCCTGTCCCCTCTGCGCTTGTTCCAACAAGTTGCGACAGAATTTCACTGAGTTTCTCGTTGATCGTATCACCGGTAGTGACGGTTAAATTTTCGACCATTTCCAGAAAACTTCGTATATATGGCCAGCAACGGACAATGATCATGTTAGTGACATTAAACCGTTCTTTTGCTGATGAATTGATCAACGCCTGGTCCAAAATAGGGAGCATAAAAAATATAAGTTGTACCCTTTCATCGCTTATTGGTTCTTCGCCATACTTGAGTTCGCCCCACAGCACATACGATAAAATCAATTGGAGTAAGGTCAACCAAATATGTCCTCCCGGTTCTTTTTCCGCCTCTATACATTCTGTCAAAGTAGGACATTTACTAAAATGCAAATCCCGAAAATGCTGGAGACTCGTGCCGAGTGTGCCCGGGTATTTGTCCAGTACCCGGCTCTCTATGTACCCGTCTTCGATGCTATTATTAATCTGAAGAGCTATTTGTATAAATACCTCTTTTTTACGAGTGCTTTCATTACAGTAATTCCAAATATCTATCTCATTGTTTCGAGCGTCAGCGGTTAGTAGTAATGGTTTTTCCGGGTACCATACCTTTGCATCTAGTCGCTGTGCATAGGTCTGAAGCATCAGGAAATCACTATAGAGGATGTGTCCCAATTCGTGCGCGATTACACCAGCTATCGCGATGTATCGGTTTGGACGATCTTTATTACTTTTTGTAATAATAGGATGCCCTGCGTTTACGAGGATAGTATCATTATTGGTAACCCCGATCAGATCAAGTTGTCTGGTTTTCCATATGATATTCACCTTAACCCTGCGTGCAAAATGATAGCGTCGTGTCTGCGCTGCGATTATATCCGCAAAATGAGCCGATACAGCAGGAGATGTAAAAAACTGCCGATCGGTGATGGTTTTTACTTTCTGTGCGATCAACTTTTTAATATATTTGTGATTCACTCTGGCCAAGAGTTGCGCCCTCCTTTTATTATTTTTTTAGAACACCTTTTTCTGAGAAATACGGTTCTAGGTAGGATGTAATTAGAACAGCTTGTTCCTCTTCATCAGCAGTAGCTCTGCTGATAATAGTATCCAGAGCTGATCCGTAAGCATTACTTGTACATTCTGTACTCATAATCCAATCTATTAGGCTTCGCATGCCAGCATTGCCGTCCGTTACACCATTTTTTTTACAATAATCTGCTATATCCGTAACCACTTGTACCATTTGTGAGACAAGATGCTCATCATCACATCCCGTCACGCTCATTGCACGCTGGCACATGATATCCGGTGATGGCATAGCGATATCTATGATCTTGTTCATGCGATCCAGGACAGATTGATTTAATAGACGACATCCCTCATAATCAACGTTGGTTGTGATTACAACGACTGCATCCGGGTGGCGTTTAATCCGTCTTTTATCTGGAAGGAGAATTGTTCCGGACGATTCCAGCAGGTCGTTCAAACCTGTTAAAACACCAGGTTGTGTGATGTTCGCTGGTTCCTGGATCTCAATCACATACCCATTTTTAAGACCCAATAAAAAATCTGTCTCAAAATAATTGTATTGAGGTCCATCTGACGAAGTTGTATTTTTACTTTTAGCCTCAATTAACACCTGCATCTTTTCAGTCACCAAACGAAACGCAAGATCTACACAGTCATGCAAAGTTGCATCTGGTTTTTCCGTTCCAGCCATACGCTGATATGCACCTTCCGGATCAAAATCCATATCCTCTGTTTCCGGAATATTAAAAATTGTTTTGACATTATCGTATGTGACACCACCCAGTTCTTCCAATTTTTCAAGTTCCAGATCAATCGAGTCACCTGTGATAGATGTACCGAAATCCGGATATACCTGTCCGATGAAATCAAATACATCGGTGTCGGCTGAACAGGTGAATTTACAATAGGGTAGACCAAGTCCGGCAGCTATCGCTCTCACATTTTGTGTTTTTCCGGTTCCCGCCGGTCCGCGAAGCAAGAAATTCCGCATGGCGTATGCGGATCCGGTTGAAAACTGTGCGTGCTTACAAATATCCACCACTTCTTTTGTTAAAATATGCCATGGCGGTATTTCGGGTACCAGTTCCTTTTCAACCTGGGTAAGTATACGGCTGTTATCCAATCGATATTTACCGACAAAATCTTCCTGTTTTACAACAATTGCTGATGAATAGATTGGTGCTGCACCTGTACGCGCAAATATGATAAATTCACCCGCCGTAACCGTTTTCGGCGAAAATTCCCCCGCGTCCAACTGTGTTCGTCGAATCAATATAATATTTCCGGATTTCTCGATCACGACCTTGATATGGGAACGATTTTTATCATCCTGTATTCGCCGATAAGCGTTGTCGCATAAAATAGCCATGTATTTTAACGCTTCATCAAGATCGGGAAACCCACTATCCTGACATTTTTTGAACAACTCAAAATTCTCCTTAAATTCGTCGTCTTTAAGTAGAAGAGGCATCAAAGCCAAAACCAGAGCTGTACCGTCTTTCTGATTCTTATGCACAGTATATAGTTCTAGAACCTCAGTAGCTTTATCGTAACAAGCAGCTAAAAAAATGCCTTTGGTCGAGTCATACACAACAATATGATATGCATCTGCACCTGTGTTCGATTTATATTCCGCTACTGTCCGGTGATCGATAACACCGACTGCTCCTTGCATTGCTCCGTTTTGAATGTTGATATAGGCCATAACAGCTTTTACAACCGTACAAGTGAGTGTCGATTCTGTTCCATCACCGTATTCAGATGACACAGCGATCCTTTTTTTGGTTATCTTATCAAATGGTTCCGGAAGATTTCTGTCATAATTAAAAAAAGAACTCATTTTTATTATTCCTTTCTGCAGTTTTACTGCTGTAAACTTACGATTATGCCTGTATCATTGGGAACAGCATCGTGAAATCCGTTCTGGATCAATTCCTTGCAGATGTCCCTCCAGCTTTCTATTATGGGAAGCTCGTCCTCGAAAATCACTAAAACGCTTTGCCCTGATCCAATTGCCTCATTTCCACGGTTATTTAGTTCAAGCAGGTGTGAATCCACCCACTCAAAAGCAAGCAATTCATAATTCGTTTGTTCATCGGAGTCTTGCGATTCGGAGTCTTGCGATTCGGTATCTCCCGAAACCGGATCCGGAGCATCTGGTTTTTTCGATTCTGTCGCCGTATTTTCTACGGTTTCATACACAAGTCCCTTGAAAACCAGATTGTGGATCTGGACAAGCGCTTTTTTGTATCCGCCGGCATTATTCAGAATAATCGTTACGGGATCATCTCTTTCGATACTGGATATTGCGTTTGCATTCAACCAGTACCATCGAGCGGACGGATGCAGAGCCAAAACATCTTCTGTGATTCGCTTTTCAATTAACGCATATGCTCTTCTTAATAGATCCTTTTCCGTTTCTGGTTTGGGATCAAGAACTGGAATTGGTGACATCTCAATGATCTCCACTTCAGTAAACCGTAAGAAAAGGAGTCTGAGTGCAGCAATGAATATTCCTAGCACAACAAATAACACCAATACCCATACACGTGTGATTAAGACGAATAAACCTAACAGGCACAAAAAAATCAGAACCTCATATGCAATTTTCTGTTTCTGGTCGCGTTTTTTTTCAACCCGATGTTTTCGGTTCAGAGTTCGGTTTTTTTCCGTATACGGAATCAATTCATTTTTCAAAAAATTTCACCTCCCAAACGCAAAAAAACGCACATGATCTTTTCTGAAAAATCATGTGCGTTTTATGCGCCCGTATTCATTTGTAGTTTATCCTTCTCTGTGGAATTATCCTTGCTGGAAAAATGGGTTCTGGCCGGAAAAACTTTCAAAGCCTGTAAAATTCCCCGGCATCTCGTTTTGCTCTGGTAAGGCTTGCGGTATCGGTGGCGGTGCTGCTATCGGTTCGTTTGAAGCACCTGCGGTTTTTTGGTTGTCTGCTTTGGGTGCACTATCATTATTCTGCTTAGTTCCGGAAAATCCGTATTCGATATCCGTCAGAATAATAACCGGCGCACGGTTTGTTTCGTGGGTTGTCGCATCTTCCCAAACATCCTCATCAAAACGTCCTTCTAAGTGAATAAAAGACCCTTCCGCAAGCTTCATCTTCTTGATACGCTCACAAAGATCTCCGAACGCTTTGATATTGAGGTTGATCCACCGGTGTTCGTCCTGCGCACGTTTATCGTAGACGCGCTTTCCAATCCGAAACCGGACTGAACTTTCATCTTCCGTAAAACGTAGTGCTGGGTTTTCGCCGAACCCTTTTGATACGACGACATCTGTTGCAATGAATTTTAACATGGTTATGCTCCTTTCTTGCAGGGGTTACCTGCTGTGCGTGAATTTATTTCAACCCGTTTCGGGTGGAAAACATAAAAAAAGTGCCAACCAGCAAATTTGCCGACTGACACTGTGTAAACTCGGGTACTTTTCCATAAAAAGGAATCAGAAACTATATGAGTAAATATTAGCATAGCTGTGTTTACCCGTCAATTCATTTCCGTTCGCCGATTTGGGATAACGCTGCTTCCAGGAAAATAAAAACTTTATCAGCAGGAAAATTGCAAGAACCGTCTGGATTTTCGTTCTCTCTGATCCGATTTTCTATCTCGATTAGTTTATCGATCAAATTATCCGCTGTTTTCATTTCCTTCGCCTCCTTTCATATCGATTGCTATATAGTTATAAAGCATCATGATTCCGTGTTTTTCGTAAACAGGTGTGTTAGTGCTCACGAAAACCGTTATTATCATTCCTTTTTGAATACGCTGTCTGGTGTTTTTAATATTCATTTGTACTGTGTGCGCTTCTGTCTTCAGTGTAATACTTTTTATGCGTTTTCTGATCGTTGAATTATTCACTTCGATACAAGAACCTTCAATTTGTGCATAGTTACCTTTTGCCGCACAATCATATACATGTACTGCACTTATTAAATTGAATATTGATAACACGATAAAAGGAGCTACGATCAACCCATCAAATAACATAAATAGAGTGATTAAAAACAGAATGAGAAAAACAACGGTAAACCCTAACCGAATATACACTTGTTTCTGGAGCGGTTCCGGAATGGTTGAAAATGTCGCTTTTATATGTTGTATCTTTTCTTTCATTGGATATACCTCATGTGAGAATAATGTGTTTTTTCCTGAGTAATCCCAATACAGAATCGACAACGGTGTCTCGGTACCGAGATTGCTCCATCTTAATTTCGAGTGTTGTGTCAAAACTCAAGTCGTCTTTATACAACAACATAGTGAGTTTCTGTGCATGATGACTTCCTAATAGTTCTGGTGATGGGTTAGTGCCTGTCTCAAATAATTTTACAAGTTCACCTATTGTGAGACGGAGTCCGGCTTGACTGATCCATTTCCAGATTTGTGCTTCTTGATTCGTTAACGGGTACCGGATACGTTTTAGTTTTGCCGGACAAATGATGCACCGAGTCAACAAATCATAACTTGCTTCGGTATAATTCTTCTCCGAAATTTCAGCTAGACCCAGTTCCTGAAGTTTTTTTAGATAAATAAGCTCTTTTCCTTCTTTTGCATCATTTATTCGAAAACGACCAGCAAGCCAGAGTCGAATTCCCAGCCCAGTCAGCAGATAATTAGTCCCATAGAGAGTAACATTCAGTTCCTTCAGGGTAGATTTTTTTAATATCGCACCTTTAGATAAATACAGCATTTTATCACCTCGAAAATTTCTCTTTCTAATGATATTACACTGTTGTAATTCTGTTTTTGCAACATCTATATCAAGAACATGAACGCAATCGATAACCCGATAACTAAAATAGCGCCACCAGCGACAAAACAAATTCGTTTCAGAAGCTCTGGGTCCAGCCCTTGTTCCTGGATATTATCCATCGGCTTTATATCATCGTAATACCCATCATACCCTGATTCAGTTTCGGTTGATTCGACTTTTTCTTCTGGCACTACTGGTTCTGATACGATTTTTTCTTTCTTTTTGCTGCGTTTATTTCTTTTCAATTTGAAAACCGGTGCAGGCACACGTTTTATTTCTATTTCTGGTTGATGTTCCGGAGGCGACAGTGCTTCTTTGATGGACTGTTCTTGTATAAGAGGTTCTACATATTTCTCTTGGATGGTTCTCTCTTTCGGACGGGATGCGGGAACAGCTTCCCCACATTCTGCGCAAAAAGAAGCGGTGCTTCCTAAAAGGGTAGCACCGCAATACGGACAATATTTCATTTTTATTCACACTCCTTTTTTGACATATTTTCGGTTTAAAAACCAAATCAAACACAAGTGTGAATACTGGGAGTATACCGTTAAAACATTTGCGTGTCATCGGCGGAATTCTTGCCATTTTCTATGACATCAGCCTTGCCATTTTTTTTACCAGTAGTATACTGAACCGGTTGATAGTCTTTGTAAAACTGTGCTGCAAGATAGGATTCGTAGTGCATTTTAGTCATAAGCATGATTTCGTTTAAATGATTATAGCTTAAACTGACAGAGACTTTTTGTTCTGGATGGGTTCCGTATTTGGGGACAATGAGACCCTTTGCGTCCTCTTCACCGGCTCCGCTTTCTGCGCAGAAAAGATAATCCGCTTTTTTTCCTGCAAATAGTTTCACATTACGAGAAAGGCTCATGCCGTCTGGTCGTGACCTACCATATGTAGCGAGGCGTTTTACGGAAGTCCCGCCCAAACTCTGATAAAGTGGTGTGTTCACTTCTACACCGCCACTTTTCTTTAACGCCAGCACCTTCATATGACAGTTACCGTACAATATGAAATGTGCCAAACTCATAAATTCTGCTACATCTATATAAATATTAATATGATTCGTCTGACGTTCACCTACTGGACGGTTTGGATCGTACGCTGTAAACTCCAGATGGATTTTCCCAATCGGAAAGCTGTCGTTTTTAACCTCTATAAAACAATTCCTCGCGTCTTTACGAATGATTTGGTATAGGTTTCGGTTTTGACCGTTTTCATAATCCATAATTATTCCCCCTATTAATGCTCTCCGGAAAGGGTAGCTGAACCTAAAGATAAGAGGTTCTGTACAATAAACAATGTTCCGTTTTTGTTGCGAACGAACTGTATATGTCTTCTTAACCATAAAGATCTCCTTAGATATGTATTTTTATTTTGCGACAACTCCAATTCCTGTATATTGATCGTTTCAAAACAAACATTGGTGTGCACCAGATGTTCCCCTGCTGGGGAAACTCATTTGAGAGACTATTACCCGCAATGACATATCCAGCACAGCCAAGCAGAGCGAGCTGCACATAGCAAGTTATTGCAGCAACAGGATCGACATCCTGTGCGACAAAGATTACTGTATCCTGATAGTTTATCCCCCAATCTTTTGCTGTGTTTGCAAACTCCATAAGCTGGTATCCCACGCCGCAGCAACAATCACTAACAGTTACATAACCATTTTCTATAATCTCTTGCTTAAGATGATCAATCTGTTTTTTTGATGTTAATCTTCCTACATGATTGGGTGTGTAAAAACGACAAAATTTCTCATTGAGCAATTTCAAATCGATTCGAAATCGATCCCCTAAAAAATTTTGACGTGGATTTTCAGCATACGCTATGGTTGTAATCGTTAGTAGTTGGGCAAATATCTCACATTCATCTTTTGAATATCCGCCCATAATCTTCAGGTACTGTTCTTTGCGTCTATCAAAAAATTTCTTATCCACACAATTTGAGATAACACATGCAGATAGTTGGACAAAATCTGACCAAACTCTTCTTGTATTACGTGAACGGGTTAGAATTATAAATTGTTCCATGAACTGTTCCTGATAACTACGCTCTTTTTTCTTATTCATTTTTTACCTCAAAAAAAATAACCAGAGAGTTACACGAAAGCGTTTCTCTCTGGTTGTGCTCATACGGAGTCGGGCATACTTTGTGCTTAGCCGGCAAGAATGTTTTTGATTCCCATCATCGCTTCCATCAAATCGTCAGAAAACCGTTGCCAATCATCTATAAAATACTGGATTGATTCCAAATCAAACATCGCTATGTCTTGAAGCTCAAGAATCTCATAATCCCGATCATCAATCAAATCAAATGGGAGGCTGAGAAACCCTTCTTTCACCAGTACGATAAATGTACCCATGTGCAGCTGATCCGAAATCGGATACCGCCATATTAATTCGTTACCGAAATCGAAAAAGTATCGCTCTCGAATATCAGCCAGAACACGGTCATTTCTACCATTTTCTTCCAGATATTGAAGTAACTCCTGCTTAGAAAGAAGTTTTTTTCTATTGATATTTTTTCCGAGAAATATCATGCTGTTCCTCCTTATGTTACTGCTACACCTATAAGCATGTCTTCGAATTGCGTTTCAGAGAGTGTGGGAATACCCAGTTCTTGTGCTTTACTTAGCTTGCTACCAGCACCTTCACCGACGATCAGGTAATCCGTTTTTTTACTGACTGCATTGGTCGGTTTCGCACCAAGCTCGATTAGTTTTTCCTGGATTCCGTCACGAGAATAATTCTCCAACTTTCCGCTTGCAACAATGATTTTATCCACAAATGGGTTGTCAATCGTCTTTATCTCCGACACCATTTCTTGGAATGTAATTTGATCGAGCACAGGCCGCCATAATTTAGCTGCAGCATCGTCCGCATACCATGCATAGATATTGTCATGCATGATTTGACCGAAATCCGGTAGTTGCGTGAAATCGTATTGCTCTTGAATCGCTTTTTCAAATTGATTCCAATCACCCTGAAAATGCGTGTTTAGAGTGCGTGCTGCGCTACGTCCAACCATCGGTATTCCAAGCCCTGAAATAAATTGGTTTAATGCGCAATGCCGGCTCTCCTCGATAGATGCCTGCAAGCGGTCAAATAATTTTTCGCCAAATCCCGGGCTATTTATGAATTCAGTTCGGTATCGATCCAGTCGGTACAAATCACCAAAATCTTTGATCCAGCCATTAGCGACAAGGCGTTCGAGGATTTTCTGGGAGAGTCCTGTAATATCCATTCTTGTTTTATCACAGAAATGAACAATCTTCTGAACCCATTTCGCTATACAAACGGGATTTTCACAATACAGATACCGGGTTCCGTTACTAGATTTTTGGATAATGAGAGTTTCACCACAGCACGGACACGACGTTGGGAGTTTTAACGTCCCGGATTTCGTGATGTTTTCTGCGAGTTGTGGGATGATCTGGTTTGCTTTATAGATCTTAACCGTGTCACCAATTCCCAAATGAAAGCTGTCCATTATATCGAGATTATGGAGATAAGCGCGATTGATCTTTGTTCCATCGATCTCAACATCCTCGAATATACCCGTGATACTGACCATGCCGGTACGTGTGGTTGCGAGTTCCAGCCCAAGAAACTTGGTTTCATAGAGCGTGTCCTCCCATTTAAAAGCAATCAACCGATTTTCGTGGTGGCCAGTCGCGCCAAGTGATTGACCATATTCAGTATTTTCATATTCGATAATGAGTCCGTCTACCGGATATGTGTAACCACGCGGATTGGACGTCTCAATCACTTCTTGCAATTGCTTACCTGTGGAGTCGGAATTTACAAGAGTATAGCCCACAACATCAAACCCGATTTCGGCTAAAAATCCCAGTTGCTCGCTTTTGTCCATGCTGGAATCAACAATATCAAATGCGAGGAATTCCAGATACTGCGTTTTACTCTTTCTTGCGTCCAATCTACGAATACTCCCCGCAGCCAGATTACGGGGATGTGTATATGAATCATCTTCTTCCAGATCGATTTCGGCATTGATCTTTTCAAAATTGCTCCAGGAAATGACACCCTCTCCACGTACTTCTAAATCTTCTTCATACGGGATTTCCATCGGCACGTTCATCATCACTCGAACCGTATGACTTACATCTTCTCCGACAAGACCTTCTCGGCCGCGCGTGATTGCTTTTTGAAATCTGCCCTTTTTGTAGCGAAGGACCAGGGTTAATCCGTCCAGTTTCCACGTTACGACTACCGGCTGCGCTGCCGCAAATTTTACAACATCCTCAATCGCTTTGGTCTTTTTTGCAGAGAGCATGGGTTTACTATGATTGGCTTGTGTTAATTCTTCCAAAATGTCTCCCGATACTTTTCGCGTCGGGGATCCCGATAGAACAACGCCTGATTCTTTTTCTAATGAAAGGAGTTGATCATAAAGCTTATCATAATCTCTATCCGTCATGATTGGTTGATCGTATTTGTAGTATGCAATATCTGCCGAATACAGATCGGAAATTATTTTTTTCATTTTCTTAAACATCTAAAAACCTCCAATTTTGAAATGAATGGATTATTCACTAACATGCTACTCATCATTTTTTTCATTATGATACTTCGTGGAAGCGGATCAACACAATACCCTTTCCAAGTCCCAGTTTTTTCGATACAACGGTTAATATAGTAACCTAAATCTAAGTATTCGCCTAGAGTATGGTTCACTAGATATTCGTCTTTTGTCGAAATATTAATCCTATTCAAATCAGGTTCTGTGACCTTGGATGATGGAATTTTAACATGAATTTCTGTATTAGGGTTCCATGCATATGTATAGTACTGTTCAAATTCTGCGAATGATATATTTTTAGTATAGATGTCTGTTTTCTCGTTAAAATCATCCAGTGAATAATCACCGATCCACGCAATTTTCCGGGTACGACGGTAAATAAAGCTGTATATCACATTTACAAATTCGTTTCCAATCCAAGAATATTCCATCAGTTTTGAGCCACAACCAAAATCATAGCTATAAGCATTAACTGTGCTACCGTCTGGATAAACGATAAGTGGTTTAAAATATTGTCCCATTTTTATTACCTTTCTGAATTTCCATCTAAAAATAATGCCGATTTGTCGGCGGTTTCATTTTTGCGCAACTGAGTCATATTCATTTTGATTGTGCTACTTAATTTTTCAATATTCCATCTTGGTAGTAAATTCGTCGTTTTCAAGCATTTCTTGAGCTATAATCAAAGCACAATCTGTGATTGTAGTGCTTCGAATTGCCTTTTTTGTGATAATTACTGACATGCCAAATAAGTAACGAAGTTTCTCATTGCCAATTTCAGTCAAGATAATCGCATCGCTTTCACATAATAAAACTTGTAAATTCTCGAAAAAGCGATCCATATCATATTCATCTTCATCTTCTGTAATTGGAATACCATAAATATATCCATAACACCCGAATCCAAATTTTTTTCCACCATCCGGCTGTGGATCCTCGAACAGATGAACGGTATCTTCTGCTTGAACCGATTGGATCAAATCACGAAATGCTGATTCGTTTGTAACTGAAAAGTAGTTTGTTCGTATGGTTGCATTATAATTTGCCATCATCATTCCTTTCTTCCGGGTTTAACCGGATATAACTTTTTGATTCTACTAGGTATGGTATACCGAATTAATCATTCTCGTTGATCGGACTCAGATATGACAATCGACGATAGTGATATACCATCCGAATTTGAGAGCTGGTTTTAGAAATCTTTCAAAATAGGATTCTTCCCAATCATTCTCATCAAGTGTTTTTGATGATACATTTAGGTAATCCATGTCACTTAATCCATGCCAATTTCCATCAGGGGTAATAACAGCATATGTATTAAACCAGCTCGCTTGATCCAAATAATCAATCACTGATGAAGGAATTCGAAGGGTGTTATGTATCCCACTTTCGATGCTTTTTTCGATCATTTCTGAATAAGACGGTAAAGATGAAATACATTTTTTTCGCATTTCACAGAAATCAATATCTGGCACAAAAGCTTGATCACAACCGACATTTTCAAGTGATGCCAGAGCGGTGCAACAATGTTTTTTTCTTTCTTGAGATTTTTGAATCAAAAGATTTTTCCAGCGTCCACCAATCTCAAAGTAGTCCCAGTGACCGTTTGGATTACATGTTGAAAGTAAATTCCCATCTGTATCAAAATCATCTTCAAAATCCAGTTTTATCTTTTGATAAATTTCCTCATCTGTGCATCGTATTTTCTCGGGTAAAGATTTCAAAAATGCAATGTGTTCCGGATCAGAATGACGCTTTTCATACGCTTCAGGGTTTGTTATCCAGTTTTTATATGTGGTATCGTGATAAAGTTGCAATCTTTCTCTCTCCTGGTCTATGAGTTCTTGTTTCGTGTATGATACATATGACTCCACTTCTAAACCTTCATAGAACGGTTCCATGATCGAATCTATATCCGGATTTTTTTCTTCGGTAAATACAGCTAACATAAAATGGCTCATACTTACGACTCCTTTCTATTGTTTTCCTTGATATTCGAATTTTTTGAAAGAACATAAAAAAACCACCTTTGAATTAAAAGAAGGCGATTTTTTTACATATAGTCAATGATCTAGAAAATTACTATCACTCCTTTCTGATAAATAAATATCTATATAAACGAGATGAATCCCGGTAATTTTGTTGCAGACAAAAATATCCAAAGGAAGATAATCCCCTGAATATTTTGTAAAAGCTGTTATTAAGTTATTTGAAATGGTACTTTTTAAGAGAAGACTGGACTGCGTCGCCGCAATCCTGATGACACATGTTC
>JGI994J12354_10000856_pt1 | contig 31011 bp, 26 predicted proteins | sample IntmicLarv3ML3BL_FD_12354 | JGI IMG/M metagenome (IMG submission 12354) | reverse complement strand
CACGGTTGTGTCGCCAAGGCCGAAGGTGTTCGCCAGGATGTCGGGCAATGCGTCGGCAAGGTCGTCTGCATCGGTAATCTCTCCGGTGCGGAGCAGGCCTGTCTCCATATCCCGCCAGCCCAGCGTATGTTTGATGCCGAGGCCGCAGAGGGCAGCGGATACGGCGGCCAGAACCTCGACCATTGCGTCCGCCGCCGCGTCAATGTTGCCGAAGGCCGCAGGAACAGTAGTCTCCAGCAGCACAAGCATCTGGCTGGCAACAGGCAGAGCCAGCTCGCGCGTCAGCAGGCTGTCCGATTTCTGCGACAGCTTCCAGTGGATGTTCCGAATCGGGTCGCCGGGGATGTACGCGCGGATGGCGTATATCTCGCTGGGGTCGTGCCCCGGGCGGGTCATGGAATACGAATCGCTGTCCACGGCGGCGCTCATATGCGGCGCGATGGTGAGGTCGAGGGGGAAGCCCGTCGGCAGAACCAGAATCTCTTGCGCCTCGCAGAGCGGCAGTCGCCGCGCGAAAAGCCCGAATGCGTCCGTCACACAGACGTGCGACACGGACACTGCCAGCCGTCCGCAATGTGCCGTGTTGAGGGTGAAAGCGGTATCTGCCGTATCTTTGGGCGCGAGGGCGAAGGGCAGGATATGCCGCGCCGTCTCGCCTGTTAGCCTGTTTGTGCAGGCGACGCGGCAGACGATGTGCTGCAATGGAAGCCAGCCTGCGTTCTGCGCGGAGAGAGTGCCTGTGACAGTCTCGCCTTTCTCGCTTTGATGCGGCAGGGCCAGCGAGATGCGGAGTCCCTTTGCCGCAAGAATCGCCAAAACGCCCAAAAGCACAGGCGCGGCGACAGAGGCAAGCAGCACAACGAACGAGCCGAGATTGTTGCCGAACCAATGCAACGCGCCCGCCGCCGCGATCCACAGCCCCCATGCAATGCGCCGCGCGGCGAAATTCAGCGGTTTCTTCATGCGCGTGCCTGCCGCATGTCGGGCAGGGGAACGGCGGTCAAGACTTCTTGCAGAATCTGCGCCGCCGATGTTTGCTTGATTTTGGCTTGTTGGTTCACGAGCAAGCGGTGCGTACACACGTCGAAGAACACGGCCTGCACATCGTCAGGTGCGACGAAGTCCCGCCCCTGCACGTATGCCCGCGCGCTTGCCATTTTGCAGAGCGACAACGCCCCGCGCGGGCTGATGCCAAGCTCGGCGAGAGGATGCTCGCGGGTGGCGGCGGTGAGGCGCGTGACGTAGTCAATCACGCTGTCGCGCATGGTTACGTCCTGCACCTCGCGCTGCATCCGAAGCACATCGTCCAGCGAGAGGACGGGTTGTGTCTGGTCGAGAGGGTTTGCTTTTTGCCGGTCGCGAATCATGGCCATCTGGCTGTCATGGTCAGGGTAGCCGATGGAGAGCTTGACGAGGAACCGGTCAAGCTGCGCGTAGGGCAGAAGCTGTGTGCCCGCCGTGCCGACATTGTTCTGCGTGGCGATGACGGTGAAGGGCTTTTGCAGGGTGTGTGTGATGCCGTCCACGGTGACCTGCCCTTCCTCCATGGCCTCCAGCAAGGCGGATTGTGTCTTGCTGGAGGTGCGGTTGATTTCGTCGCCGAGTAAGATGTTTGCGTCGGTCACCACGCCGGGCATGTACTCGAAGGCGTTCGCCTGCTTGTTGTAGATGGAAAAGCCTGTGATGTCGGACGGCAGAACATCGGGCGTGAACTGTATGCGGCGGTAGCGCAGACCCAGCACGCGGCTGAGCACGACGGCCAGCGTCGTCTTGCCCACGCCGGGCACGTCGTCGAGGAGCACATGCCCGCCNGCGATGATGGCGGCGAGCAGTGTCTCGATGACGGGTTGTTTGCCCAGAATGACCTTTTGTGTTTCGTCCAGAGCGGATTGTATGGCTGTATGCATCGGTTTGGTTCCTCCGAATCTATTGGTTTGCCAAATGTGTCAGTACCAGCGCGACGAGGCCGCGCGAGGCAGGTGCTGTCGGCGCAAAGGGAGCATCGCCGAGGCTGTCAAGGTAGCCGTTTGCATAGAGATAGGCCACGGCGTTGCGCGACCACACGGAGATGCTGTCCGCATCGGGCGCGGGGATGGATTGCGCCGTCGTGCCGTTTTGCAGATTGCGGATAAATACGGCCAGCTCCTGCCGCGTGAGAATCGCGTCGGGGCTGAATGTTATGGCGCTTGTGCCGCTTGTGATACGCTCGTTGACCGCCCATGTCACGGCGTTTGCATACCATGCATCCAAGGAAACGTCCTCGAATGTCTCGCTCAATTCAACCGCCGGTGCGCCCGCCGCCTTGTAGAGTGCAACGATGAAGTCGGCACGCGTCAAAGGTGCTTCGGCATTGAAATCTCCCGATGATGTGCCTCTCATAATGCCGTTGTCCGTCACGAAACGAACGGCCGAGTCATAGGTGCTGCCCCCGGCGATGTCCGCATAGCTTGTGTCGATGGTGATGCGGCCTTCCGCGGCGGCATACTGCGCGTCCGCGCCGATGATACCGTTTAGCTTTTCCTGTATGTAGCGCCAGACGACATCTGTCACGACGGCGGAGGTGATGGCGCTGTCTTCGCTCTTGTCTAAGCAGACGTAGCTTGCGTCCATGCCGTTGTAGTTGGCGTTGCTGGTGATGACGGCGTATGTCGCGGCGGGGTCAAACGGCCGGCCGTTGATGTTCTGAATGGTGACGCGGTTGACGGATTGCGCCGTGAACCAGTTTGTGCGGTAGAGCGGCCCTGCATCGTATGCTGTGGAGGCGGCGACGTGGTAGCGAATGCCCGATGCCTGCATGAACGAGGAAGCCGCGCTCGTGCTGACCGCCGAGAAGGGCAGTGCCTGCGAGGTCGCCTCCAAATGCTCCAGAAGCTGTGCGCCTGTCAGATAGACAACCGCGACTGTGTTCGGGTAGGGGAGGACGCGCGAGATGTCCTTCCGCGTCACTTCGCCTGGCAAAATGCTGTCGCGGAGGTTGCCGCCGTTCCAGAGCGCGATGACGTGGTCCGCGTCCACGGTGAGGCCTGTGTTGCCGTTTGCGATGTCGTCCTCGTCATAGAACCGCTCAATGCCGCCCTCCAAGGCGAACCAGCGCAGTGCGTCCGTCCAGAGATTGCCCAGATTCGACTCGCCCGCGCGGACATCGCGCGTTGCGCCGTTCAGGCGGACGGTGGAGACGGCGACAGAGCCTGTCGCCTCATCAATCGCCGACTTTGCATTGTGTACAGAGGCGAGAATGCCCACGATGCCATCAATTTCATCAAGGTTGACCTTGGTGTGGCTATCCAAGGTGCCTGTCGCGTCGTCGAAGATGAGCGCACCGACGAGCATGTCCGTGTCAGGCGCAGCGCCGAGAATGTATTCGTTTGAGATGCCGCCCGTGTTCGACAGGCCGATGACGATGTCGCAGTCCGACAGCGCGATGAACTGTGCCTGTGCCGTCGCTTCGCTGTCCGTGAAGCGCAGGCCGCGAACGCCGGATTCCGAGACGATGGATGCCGTCTGCGGCGATGTGATGCCGAAGAAGCCGACCGTCTTGCCGGAAACGGTTGTAATGACAGTGTTCGGAGCATAGGCGCTGTCCGCGCCCGTCATGACGTTGGCGGAAACCGCGTCAAAGGATGCCTCCGCCAGAAATTGCCCGAGCGAGCCGTCCTCGTAGACCGTGCCGTGGTTCGAGGTGACCTGCCCTGTGCCGAAGGCGAATTCGTAGCTGCCGATGGCCGCCACGTCATAGCCCGCCGCATCCATAAAGGCCACGATGGTCTTGCCGCTGTCGTATGTTGCGTAGCGCGTGCCTTGCAGGAAATTGCCTGCGTCCGCGAGGATAACTTCCGCGCCGCGTGCCGCATAAGCCTCTTTCAGCGCGGCCATTTTTGGGTATACGTCGATATTCGCGCGGACGTTTGCCGTGTAGAGAACAACGATTTTGCCCTCCAAATCCGCCGCGGCGGCCACCGATGTGACAAGTGTGCCGAGCGTTATGCAGGCGGCGAGGAATAAACTGATTGCTTTTCCGAATTTTTTCATGGGTTGAACATCTCCTATTTGTATGATTGCGCCGTGCAAGCAAAAAGCCATGCCGACAAAGCCACGCCGCTTGTGCGGGGTGGAATTGCCTTCATGGCAATGATTTGCTGTGCTGTGTTTCCTTGTGAAAAGAGCAGTCCTTCATGGACCTGTTATGAAAATAGTAGCATAACGCCTGTGCTGTGTCAAGCTCGCCGGTTCAATACTAAGCCTAAGCACTGTCATCCTGAGCGCCAGCGAAAGATTTTAGAACTCTCGCTTAATACTTTCCGAGTTCCTTCGCCTTGGCGACGATGCCCTTGAAATCCGCCAGCGACACGGAGTTCGGGATGGAATGGTCGCTCGAGAAGATGAAGCCGCCGTCTTTTTTTAACACGGGAATCATGCGCTCCATCTCGGCATACACCTCGTCCGGCGAGTCCCAGAGGACAGCGTTCAGGCCGCCGTGCAGGACGAGCTTGTCGCCGAATTCTTTTTTCAGGGCAATCGGGTCCATGCCGGCTTTGACTTCCAGCGGGTTCAGCGCGTCCAGCCCCATCTTCACAAGCTCCGGCACGAGCGGGCGAACGTCGCCGCAGGAGTGCAGGTGCGCATAGATTCCGTGGTTGTGCGCCCAGTCGATGGCGCGCTTGTGGTACGGCGCGAGCAGCTCACGGTACGTGTTGAGCGAGAAGAACTGGTTCTGTTTGTAGCCCATGTCGTCGTACCAGAAGATGGAGTCAGGGCGGATGCCCTCTTCCCAAAGCACATTGTAAAGCTTGATGTTCATATCGAGATACGTCTCGAACATGTCGGTGACCCATTCGGGCTCTTCCATCATGGCGATGAGCAGCGTCTCCGTGCCGACGGCCCACGAATGCGTCACGTCAAAACCGAACCAGAATACGGATTCAATCCAGCTGCCGCGCGCACGCATGGCCTCAAAGTCCTTCTTCATCTGCGGGATATTGAGGCGGTCCAGAGTCGGCATCATGCGTGCCTTGGCCTCTGCCCATGCATCGGAGGAGTTGATGGTGAAGTCGATGAATTCGGGCGTGGAGTCCTCCGTCTTGAAGTTCTTCAGCGTCACGCCCCAGCTTGTTTTGCGGATGATGTAATCGTCCGTTTCCTCAAGGACAGTCTCTTCGTAGCGCGGCGAGACATTGATGCCGATGTGGTCAACAAAGTCCACGTCGAAATAGGCGCGCCAGTCCGCGTCGGCGGGCATTCCCTCGCGCCGCCAGCGGGCAATGGTGCCGTTCCACGGTGAATCTGTGATGGGCACGCGGTCTGCCTCTTTGTGTTCAAACATTCTGCGGATGCGTTCGTTGGATGTCATAGTCATGGTCTTCTTCCTCCCGATGGCGATGGCCATTATTTTACAATACTTTCATTATACGTGCCCGCGGGGAGATATGCAAGGGTTGTTTGCGGCGATGAAGTCTGATAAAATGGGATGTAAGGAAAGAAGGGGTTGGCATGTTGACAATTACGGCATTGATGGAGAACAACAGCCCGTCGAAGGATTTGTGCGCGGAGCATGGGCTGTCGCTGCTGATTCGGCGCGGCGGCGAGGTGTATTTGATGGACACGGGCGCGTCGGGCGGGTTTATCCGCAACGCGGAGGCGCTGGGCGTGAATTTGCGAACGGTGCGCGCGGTGGTGATTTCACATGCACATGCGGATCACATGGGCGGCTTGTCAGCGTTGTTTGCGGTGAACGAGCAGGCGAAGGTGTATATTAAGAAGGAGGCCAAACGCGCGTATTACAGCAAGCACGCGATTGTGAAGAGGTACATCGGCGCGGAGAAGGGAATCTTTGAGACGTATGCCGAACGCTTTGTCTTTTTCGAGCATGAGGCGAAGGTTGCGGCGGGGTTCACACTGTTGTCTGACGAGGTGGCAGACGCGCGGTATGATTGTAAGGACAAGGATTTGCTGATGGAAGAAAACGGCCAAATCGTGCGGGACGACTTTCGGCATGAATGCTTTGCCATGTTGGAGACAAGGGAAGACGGGCTTGTCGTGGTCAGCAGCTGCAGCCACGCGGGGATTGTGAACATTGTCAATACTGTTAAGCGGCGGTATCCGGCGCAGGAAATTCGGCACATCGTCGGCGGGTTCCACCTCATGGGCTTCGGCCTGCGCCCATTGAACTGCACGGAGGCGTATGTCGGGGAGGTTGCGGATATACTCGACGCGGCATGTGCCGGTAAGGTGTACACCTGCCATTGCACGGGCAGGCACGCATACGAAATCATGACGCGGCGGATGGGCGCGAAGATGGTGTATCTGCAAACAGGGGATACGGTTTGCGTGGGAGAGTGAAATGCGATTGCTATTTGAGGATTGTATTCAGCAAGGATAAAAGGACTTCTTCGAAGCGCGTGTTCGGGGCGGTGTTCTCGCAAAAATTCAAGATGATTGCTTCATCAACCGCCAGCGCCTCGGCATAATCTTTAATCAATCGGGCGGAGGGCGTCCGCGTGCCGTTTTCGATGGCGTTGATGTAGGCGGGGGTTACCCGCAATTCGGCCGCCAGATCCTTTGTCTTTTTGTCTCTTGCGATTCGCAATAAGCGGAATATATTGGTGTTGTTTGGGGATGTTTCAGGCATGATTTGTTCACCACCATTCTGATGTTTGGCAAATCACACACGATAAATCCTCATGCTCACAAGAATGTATAAAGTTGACATTTTATTCAATGTCTAGAGTTGTTGCATAGGTGTTAGGATAATACGCAGGCAGTACGATTTTGCACTTTGAAGACTAATTCGACGATAACGCATCTATACACACCACCTTTCTCAGCTTTTTGAACGAACCTCGAATGATTGACGAAATGGAAGGAGATTTGCCCGCCCAACATAGTTGGGCGGGCTATGTTCTCTACTTCAGGGTGATAAGCCAGTCAAAAAGCTTCTTCGCCAAAGCGGACATTGCCACTTCCGCGAAGAGCCGTGCCAGATGAAAGAAAACCTTTATGCAAGGGTTGCTCTTCCATTCCTGGTATGTCGCCGCCAATTGCAGCCATGCATTGACGGTTTTGACCTTCTGTTTCTCCAGCCAATCGTGTTTTTTCATTGAGGTGTCCTCCTGTTAATATATTTTGAGGAGGATTTATCGTGTATGAATTTGTCAAGGTTCTGTTTGGTACAAATACATGATAACACAATGTGTTGAAAAAGTCAACAAAGTTTCAGAATGAAACAAATAAAAAAGAACTTGGTGCAACTATGTCTGCACCAAGTTCGTCTATTCGGATTAAGCTTTCTTTTTGCAGCAGGTATATGCCAGCAGGGGCATAAGCGCTATAGTCACTAAAAGCCCCCATGGCCACAACCAAGAAAGTGCGGGCGGCAAATCAAATTGATACAGGGATAGGACAAGGGTTTCTGCCGCTACGAGCAACATACCAATGCCAATTACCTTGCGCAGACGGCGGATGTTGTATCGCGCCTTTTCCTGTTTGGAGCCGGTATTGTATCCGGCGATTAGGCTATCCCCATGTCCGATGAGGATGAGCAGGCCGAAGCCGGCCACGAGGGTTGCAGTGAATAAAGGAATCATTAACTCCATAAGGCACCTTCCTTCCATAGGCTGTCCGGTATCAAAGTGATGTTTGGGTTAAGCGTTTCGTCTGCAATACGTGGAAGACAGCAGAAGTATAAATGCGGCAGTTACCAAGAAGCTTAACGGCCACAGCCAGGAAAACGGGGCAGGGAAATCAAATTGATACAGGGAGGCAATAAAGAGTTCTGCTGTCAAAAGCAATAACCCGCCGCCGACCACTACGCGCAGGCGGCGGATGTTGTACCGCGCCTTTTCCTGTTTGGAGCTGGTGTTGTATCCGGCAATCAGGCCGTCTCCGTGTCCGATGAGGATGAGCACGCTGAAGATTGCCATGATTGCTGCCGTGAACATAATAATTATTAAATCCATAAGGCACCTTCTTTCTTGAGATTGAGGGTGGGTTATAGTTTGTCCGCGATTTCGTACATCAACTGCTCGGATTCCTTCCAGCCGAGGCAGGGGTCGGTGATAGAGCGGCCGTATACACGGTCCGTGACCTTCTGCGCGCCGCCTTTGATGTAGCTCTCAATCATCAAGCCCTTGATGAGCTTGTTGAGGTTATCGTTATAGCGCTTGCTGTAAAGAATCTCCTTGGCGATGCGCGGTTGCTCGTCGTGCTGTTTATCGGAGTTCGCGTGATTGATGTCCACGATGACGGCGGGGTTTTGCAAATCCCACTTCTCGTACATGCGGTGGGTTTTCATCAGGTCCTCATAGTGATAGTTCGGCTGGCTCTCGCCGTGGCGGTTGACCGAGCCGCGCAGAATCACATGCGCGAGCGGGTTGCCCTGCGTGGAGACTTCCTCCTGACGATACAGGAAGGTGTGCTTCGACTGCGCCGCTACGATGCTGTTAAAGAGCACTGTCAAGTCGCCGCTGGTCGGGTTCTTCATGCCGACGGGGGCATCTATGCCGCTGGCGACGAGGCGGTGCTGCTGGTTCTCAACAGAGCGCGCGCCGATGGCGTGGTAGCTCAGCAAATCGTCAATATAGATGAAGTTCTCGGGGTAGAGCATCTCGTCCGCCGAGGTCAGATGCGACTCGCTGATGGCACGCAGATGCATCTTGCGAATGGACGTGATGCCCTCAACAATGTCCGGCGCGGCTTCGGGGTTGGGCTGGTGCAGCATGCCCTTGTAGCCCTGGCCGTTCGTGCGCGGTTTGTTTGTGTAGATGCGCGGCACGATGAAGACCTTGTCCTTGATTTTCTCCTGCACAGCCGCCAAACGGTGCACATAGTCGCACACGGCATCCACATCGTGGGCGGAGCAGGGGCCGATAATCAGCAAAAAACGATTGTCCTCACCTGTCAAAATGCGGCGCAGTTCTTCATCGCGCTGTGCCTTGACGGCTTGCAGCGCGGGCGGGAGCGGGTATTCATTCTTGAAATGCTCCGGCAAAGGTATATTTGTAATGGATTGAAACATGATGGCATCTTCCTTCTGCAATTACGTCTATAGTATGTTTGTCGTTGTGTAGAACTGTACATTCAGCTTGCACGACATATGATTGATGCGGCTGTAGAATGACTGCGTGATGCGGTTGGCGATATTGGTGAAGAAATCCGGCTTCGCGTTGTGCAGCACGAGAATCGCCGTGAGGTCTTCTGTAATGGTGAACATGTCGTTTTTCCGCAGCGCGTATTCCAGTGCGCGTTGCAGACTGCCCTTAATCTCGTCGCCCGAATATTTCCGGTCAATCTCGTTTGCATCAGGCGAAACAAGGTCGTTTTGGCTGACGGTGACATAACCGATGGAATATCGGTTCTCACGGGTTCGCATCTGGCTTTTGACAGCCTCGTTAATCATAAGCCACAGGTTTGAAGTGTCCATGTTCTCGAAGCCGTCGGGCACTTGCACGGGCGTGTCTGCAACACGGGTGCTTTTCAGCCGCTTGTATACCTCTCGCATTTTCTCCGATGGTGTGACGGAGAGCGTGTTGTACATCTTGCTGGTGATGGAGCTGTAATGCTTCATCGCGCTGTTGACCTGCTCTGTCTCAATCATTGCCTTGATGAAGAAAATGTTAATGTTCTCGTCTAAGTCGTAGACTTGCAAGCTGCGTTCGCAGATATTCAGGATGTTCGTAAAGCGTTTACTACGCTCCAGGTGCTCCAGAATCGTTGTGGCCATTGTACTGAAACTGCGCAGATAGTAGTTCCGCAGCATGATGACCCAGTGGTCGAACTTGGAATCCTCCAGAAACTCGCCCGAATAGATGTCGAAAACGCGGTTGAAGGTGTCAATCAGCTTGTCATCGTCCAGCTCGCGCCCGATGAGAGAGCGGCATTGCTCGAACTCCAATGTGTCCATGCGCACCGCGTCCGAAAGCACAAGACGATAGTTGCCCTTGACATTCACGATGTTGATGTCCCCGCTGAAATCGCGTTTGAACACGTTTTCCTGCGCGATAATCTTACGCAGGCGGTGAATATAGGTGCGGATGACCTTTTTCTCATCCAGATACTCGTTTTCAGGCCAGACGTTCTCTGCAATGGTTTCCGGCACGAACACTTTGTCCTTCTGCGAAAGCAGAAAACGAAGAAGCGCCAAAGGCTTTGCATTGCCGGCGCTTTCCAGAAAGATAGACTTGCCTTTATACGTTATATCAAAAAAACCAAACATTTTTACGAAAAGTGTTGCTTCCTTCGGGCCACTCATCCGCAGATGCCTCCTCTGGAGAATTGTATCTACCTATGTAAGTGTAGCACAAACGGCGGGGAATGTAAAGTCGAAAAACCTCGACTCATTCGTACGCAACCTACAGTGAGATGGATTCATCGGGCCCATAGCGTGTTTGTTTCGTATGTTGGTTGGTTTCGCCTGCTTTCTCTAAAGATTCACCGTCTCTGCCGGGTATGAGTTGCCCAAAACGACACGGCAAATGCGGTCGAATTTCTGCGTGTTGTCGCTGACGTAGAACATATGCTTTGGCGCGGTGGAGCAGGTGCGCTCGGCGTTGTTTTCGCGGAGGAATCGGTTGAGATGGACAGCGGCAGCCTCAGCGGGGTTGATGATGTGCATAGCACCGCCAACCGCATTGCGTATGCAATCCAGCAAAAGCGGGTAATGTGTGCAACCCAGAACAAGGCTGTCGATTTTTTGGTCAATCAGCTCCTGCAAGTAGATTTCGGCGGTGAGCTGTGCGACGGTGTTGCCTGTCCAGCCTTCCTCTGCCAGCGGCACGAACAGCGGACAGGCCTTGGCGAAGACCTTTGCCTCGGGGCGTGCCGCCAGAATCATCTGCTCGTATGCGCGGCTGCGGATGGTCGCCTCCGTGCCGATGACACCGATGGTGTTGTTGCCCGTTACATGCAGGCACATGTCCGCGCCGTGGCTGACCATCTCAATCATCGGGATGTCGAACGCCGCTTTCAGCGCGGCATAGCTGTTGGAGCTGACCGTGTTGCAGGCGATGACGACCGCCTTGACATCCTTGGACAGCAGGAAGCGAACAATCTCCTCGGCGTATTTCGTGACAGTTTCCTTGGATTTCGAGCCATACGGCACGCGTGCCGTGTCGCCGAAGTAGATAATTTCCTCGTTCGGCATGTGCTGCATCAGCTCGCGGACAACGGTCAGCCCGCCTACGCCCGAGTCAAAAACGCCTATGGCTTTGTTGCCGGTTGCCGATTGCGCGTTCATTCTGCCGCCTCCCGGCTTGTGGCGTTTGCGTCTTCGTCCGCGCGCTCGACGGCGAGCGTGATGAGTTTGTCAACGAGCATATCCGTATCGATGGCTGCCGCGTTCCACAGCTTGGGATACATGCTGATGGTGGTGAACCCGGGGATGGTGTTGATTTCGTTGAAGATGACTTTGTTCGTGCCGTTTTCCAGAAAGAAATCCACGCGTGAAAAGCCGCTGCAATCCAGCGCCTTGTAGATGGCCAGCGCTGCGCCGCGGATTTCCTCTGCCTTGTCGGGGGGGATGTCGGCGGGGATGACAGACTGCGATTCCGCGTTGTGATACTTCGCCTCGTAGTCATAGAAATCCGCCGCGGCCAGCACCTCGCCTACGACTGAAGCCGTTGCATCCGTGTTGCCGAGGACGGCGCATTCCAGCTCGCGCCCGACGATGGCCTTTTCGACCAGAACCTTCCTGTCATACCGCGCCGCCAGAAGCAGCGCGGCCTCCAGCTCCTTCTTGTCCGCCGCTTTCGACACGCCGACAGACGAACCCGCGTTGGCGGGCTTCACGAAGCAGGGGTAGCCAATTTTATAGCGCACACGCTTGCACGCCTCCGCCAAGTTGTTCTCAATCTCGTGGCGCAGGCACAGCACATGGTCTGCCTGCGCGATTTTCAGCGCGCTGACGACGATTTTCGTGAACGCCTTATCCATGCACGCCGCACTGGAGAGCAAATTACAGCCGACATACGGAATGCCCGCCAGCTCGCAAAGCCCCTGTATCCGCCCGTCCTCGCCGTTCGCGCCGTGCAGTACGGGGAACACGATGTCCACGGGAATCAGCTTGAATTTCTCGCCGACAAGCCGCAGAATGCCTTTCTGCGTTGTGTCAGGGCTGAACACGACAGGTGTGCCGAATTTCTCCCACTGATCGCCTGTCAACGCCTGACTGTTGTACATATTCTCAATCGCGCCCTCGAAGAGCATCCACTTGCCTGCCTTCGTGATGTATATGGGCAGAATGCGATATTTTTCATCCGACATGGCGGCCATAATCGTCGCCGCCGAGCGTTTGGAAACGTCATGCTCCGTGGAGCGCCCGCCGAAGAGCACGGCCACAACCTTTTTTGACATACCAATCAACTCCTTTCACTTCTGCATATGCTGAATCATATGACTAAGTATATTCCAATCACAAGCCGAAATGCAAGCTTTTATTCCAAAGAAGTGAAGTATTCCTTCACCAGTTCCTGCATGCCGTGCGGGATGTCACCGTCGTCAAGTGCGCGGAGCGCCTCGTCGCGATAGGCATGGTAGACCTCCTCGTAGGGCACACTTGCGCCGGCCTCGCCGAAGCCCATGTGCTCCTGCTGTCGGATTTCGCCGTCCGTGGTTTGCCGGCCGGTGATGGCGGCCTCATAGTCGCGGTAGTGCTGCGCATCGCGGGAGAAGATTTGCTCATCTTCAACGTGGCCTGTGCCGCGGCCACTGCCTTGTCCTTGCCCTTGTCCCTGACCCTGCCCTTGCCCCTGTCCTTGCCCTTGTCCCTGCCCTTCACCTTGCCCCTGTCCTTCGCCCTGCCCCTGTCCCTGCCCCTGCCCCTGTCCTTCGCCGCCTTGTCCTTGTCCTTGTCCTTGTTCCTGTTGCGATTGACTTTGTCCTTGGCTTTGCGCCTGTCCTTGCCGCCCTTGCGCGGCCGCACTGCTTTGCGACAGGGCTTGGTTCAATGTGTCCACGGCGCTTTGCATGTCTGCGCCCTCTGCCATGGCCTGTGCGATGGCATCAGATAGGGAGGCCGTGGCATCGGACATGTTGGCGGAACTGCTATTCGCCATGGCCTGCATTAAGTCGCTCATGGGCGAAGGCGTGTTGGCGAGGAGCTGTTCCATGGCCTCGGCCAGCGCCGCGCGTTCTTCGTCGGACATGTTTTGCATGGCCTCCGCGAGGGCTTGGAGCTGTTCGTTGACAGCGTCCGCGTCACCGGACTGCATGGCCTCGCCGAGGGATTTCAGCGCATCATTTTGGGCCAGTGCCTGCCCGATTTGCTGTAAATCCTTGTTTTTTGCTTCGTTTGCGAGGGCTTGCAGGGCTTCCTGTGCCTCCTGTATGCTTCTGACCTGCGCGTCCGCTGTTTCGGCGTTTCGCAAGTCCTTCGCGAGGGCTTGCAGACGCGATTCGATGGTCTTTGCCTCTGCGTCGGACAAATCTTTCAGCGCGGTTGCCTTAGCTTCTTCCAGCTTCGCAAGCTCCGCGGCAGCGGTTTCCTCTAACTTCTGCCGCGCCGCCAGAAATTCGGGCGTGAAGCGCGGGCTGGGCATCATTGCCGTCAGCAGAAGCGCCAGGCCCGCCAGCATAATCGCCGCGAGACAGCGCATCGGCACGCGCAGGCGGTGCGCCTTGTTGAGGCGCGCGGCCTCTGCGCAAATCACCGCGTCGTGCGTGGCGAGCGTGTGGATAGGGGTGGCGTTGGCCTGTCCGGTTTCGAACAGTTCAAGCGCTGTCGCGAAGCGCTCCTTGAAGCCCAATGCGTCGCCTGCGCGAGCCGTTGCCTGCAAGGTGGGGCGCGTCGTGATTGCCGCGACGATGCCGCCAAACAGTCCGCACGCAAGCAAGGCCGCCGCCCAGACGGCCGCCTCGCGCATATACACAAATTTGGACACGAACAGCAACACAGTGCCTGCCGCCGCACCGCCCGCCGCGCCAAGGCAGAGACAGCGCAGGCCGCGTTCCAGCGCCAGCTTTATGCGGAGCGGACGCAATGCCGCCAAGAATCGTTTTTGCATAGGAACACCTCTGTTTTGATGGATGGCAGGACGGCAAGAGCAAGCCCTTGCCCTACATCTTGCGCTTGCGTACCGGCTGAATCATTCGCGCGCTCAAGAACAGCGCCAGTGCAGTGATGGCCGCCATGACGATGACGTTCAGCGTCCACAGCGGAATAGCCTCCAGAAGCTTTGCGATGGATTCAAGAACACGGCTGCTTGAGGAAGAGAACCAGTTATACGAAGCCCCGTTTAGGAGCTCCGAGACGAAGCCTATATTGTATTGTGTGTCCACTAAATCGATGAACGCGAGGGCAGGATTGAATGCGAATGACAGCCGCAGGAAAATCGAGCCGCTGTAGCTGTTGAAAACCTCCGACAAAAACAGCGTGGAAACCATTGTGACAATCAGATTGCCCAGCGTAATTGCCATCAGAACGATGTATGTCCAGACGGTGCTCACGATTGTTTTCTTAGTGATGGTGGAGAAGAAGATAGAGATGCTCCCCGTCATCGCCGCGAACAACAGCGTGAACGCCGTCATGCCGAACAGGTTCAGCAGCGACACGCCGCCGTAATAGAACACCACCGAGAATACGGGCAAAGAAGCAATGATAATCAGCAGAATCGTCAGCATGGACGACATCAGCTTGCCCACGACGATGGACAACGGGGACATTTTTGTCAACAGCATCAAGTCCAGCGTTTGCCGTTCGCGCTCGCCGGAGATGGCGCCCGCTGTCAGCGAGGGCACGATGATGGCGACGATGAGGTTCTGGAACGACAGCAGAACGATGAACAGCATAATCATGCTTTGCGGATTGAAGCTGTAATCGTATGTGACGGTGGTGTTGATGTGCAGCGTCACGCCTGCCGCGAGCGCCAGAACGCCTGTGTATATCACCATTGCGGCGAATATCCGCCAGCTGCGGAGCGTTGTGCGCGTTTCGCGCCGGAATACAGGGTTAATCATTTGCCTTGTCGCCTCCCGTCAATTGCATGAACATCTCTTCCAGATTGCCTTCCTTCTCGTGGAACGACAGCACAGGCACGTCGCGCGTCACCAGGTCTGTCAGCAGGCGTGCAACGTCTTCATCGTTGCCTGTGAAGCGGAACTCGCAGTCCTGCACGTTCTCGATGAGGTTCGAGACATTCGGGTTCTCGTTCAGCATACGAATCAGCGATTCAGACATGGCCAGAGGCCGCAGTTGCAGCGTCCGCCCGTGGTTCATTTGCCGCAGGATGTCGTTGATGCTGCCATAGGCTTGCAGCTTGCCGTGATCCATAATGCCGACGACGCTGCATAGTTCCGCCAGCTCCGAGAGGATGTGCGAGCTGATGATGATTGTCTTGCCGAGTGTTTTGAGCTGTTTCAGGATTTCTTTCATCTCCACGCGTGCGCGGGGGTCGAGGCCGGAGGCCGGTTCGTCCAGCAGAAGCACCTCGGGGTCGTGAATCAGCGCGCGTGCGAGGCAAAGCCGCTGTTTCATGCCGCGAGACAGGGAATCGACATAGGCATCTTCCTTATATGTCAGCCCGACGAGCTCCAGCAGATTGCGGATAATGTCAGGGCGGTCGTCATACGGGATGGCGTATGCGCCGGCGTAGAAGTCCATATATTCCGAGACTTTCAGATTGTCATACACGCCGAAGAAATCGGGCATGTAGCCAATCCGCTCGCGCAGTATGCGCGGGTTTTCAATCACGTCCACGTTGTTGACGAACACACTGCCTGCCGTGGCGGGCAGAAGCCCCGCGATGATTTTCATGGTCGTTGTCTTGCCTGCGCCGTTGGGGCCGACGAAGCCGAAAATCTCGCCCTTGCCGATGTGCAGGCAAAGCTTGTCAACCGCGCGGAAGCCGCCGTACTGCTTTATCAAATCTACAACCTCTATCAAGAAAAGTCCTCCTTTGCACCATGCGCGTTGTTTGGAAACGCCTGCATATGGCGGCTATCTGGTCAAGCCCGTCACTGTCAGACGCGGCTGCGAGAAATCGCACGGCTGTATGTTTACGCCGCGNAGCTGTATACGGTTCTGTTCGTCGAGGTATGCCGCGGCCTGGGTGTAAGAGCCGTTGCGCAAAGGCTCCCATGTGCCGTCTTCGACATTGTAAATTTCGACGGATTCACAGCTGTAGAGCAGGTCGTCCGCCAGAACCTCGAAGCTGTCTACGGCCAGCACAGGCGGAACGCTGTAGACGAGTTCCAGACTGCCGTACTCGCTCATGTAAATATACTGGTCGTATTGCGATACATAGACATTGGACAAAAGCTCCGTCAGGGGCACAGTGCCGAAGGGCAGCATAATGCGTGCACTCGGCGGGAAGGATGCCTCGACAGGCATGGTCAGCAAGGTCAGGTCGAACCGCTGCGGCGTTTGTTTGTTGATGGTGACAGCGCTGTCAAACACAGGCGTGCGGCTGAACGCGTATACCGATACGGCAAAAGAGGGCGCTGACGGTAGCGAGATGCCGCCCCTGTATGTGCTGTAGGAGGAAACGGCGACAGGACGATATGAACTGCTGCTGAGGACGCTCGACATATATGCCGGGCTGAACAGACTTGTCTGCTGCGACATCTCGGTGGTGAAGATGGAGCGCTTTAGCTCGTTGATACGCAGTTCTTCGCGGGACAGTTCGTTGCCGGAATAAGAATAATAGTACGGATACAGCTCGTTGGCAAGCTGGTAGGCATCGTTCATCGCCGCGCCGTTGGAATCGATGTACATGCCATCTGTCAGAGAGACAGCCTCGCCCGGCGCAAGCGTGCCTACCCGATAGTAGCCCATGCCCGAGAGCAGGACGACTACGTCTTCAAGCATCAGGCCTGTGTGGTTCGTGAGAGTGCCTGCGACGCTGAGGTGGTTGTCCGCCGGAGAGGGAACGATTGACAAATCGGCCTCCAGTCCGCCGGGCAGAGCGAGCATTGCATCGGCACGCATCTCGTTGAAGTCCCATTGCGCGCGATTGAAGAACTGCACACTCGGGGTGTCGCCGAGGTGGAGCTTGAAAGCGTTTGTTGACACGAGATTCCGCGTGGGATAGTAGCCATAGGCATATCTGTCTGTCGGCACATGAATCGGCAGAGACGCGTCAAAGGAAACCTGCACGTCGCCTTTCTGCGGCGAGAATGCGCCGAAGTGGTGCGTGACGTTAGCGGCGGCGCTGTTGTTGTGCAGGCGCATGGTGCTCATCACGTTCAGGAACGGCTTCTTGTATGCCGTGTTGTAGCTGAGGAGGTACACGACCAGCGTGCTTGCGACCGCCAGCGCCGGCACGATGAACCAGCCCGCGTCGCGCTTATCTTTTTTCTTCAATATGATATACAGGATGGGGCCGATAATCACAAGGTATAGGACAATGAACACGAAAATGAAGCTAATCATTCCGCTGCTCATGTTCGGCAGGGATTGTATGAAGCTGAAGGCCATGTTTTGCATGGAGCTGTTTTGATAATAGTTTTGTGACAGGTATGATGTCAGCATGTTGGAGAGAATTTGTACGAAGGCCGCCTGTTCCACGATGGGTGCCAGCGCGAGGTCGAAGGCGCAGACGATGACGCGGCCGCTGCCGAAGGGCAGCTCTTGCATGACGGGTCTTCCGTTTTCGTCCTGTGCCAGAATGCCTGCCTGCGCGCTGTCTGCGGGCAGGTTCAGCGTGGCGGACAAATCGATGGCGGTGTATGTCTGCCCGGCGGGCAAAGAGACGAGCGAGCCGTCAACCAGTGACTCGAGGCGCGCCAGCTCCCGCGAGCCTTGCGGTGCGAAGGGCAGGCCGAAGGCGGACAAGCCGCTTATAACTTTTGTATAGTTGCTGCCTGTGCCAAGCACGAGCGTGCCGCCCGCTTGCACCCATGTGTGGAGCAGAGTCGTCTGCGCGGCGGTCAAGGTCGCGGTGTCGAAATCGTTGATGACGATGAAATCATACGAGCCGAGCACGGCGAGCGTATCGGGCAATGTGTTGGAATCGAGTTGCAGGAGCCGGCCGGCCAGCTTTTCCGTGTTGCCGTTGGAGGCGTTGTACAGCTCCAGCAGGCGCAAGTGCCCCAGATTGTCGGCACTGTCAGAGAACAGGCCTGCCAGCGTGCTTGAGTCCGGCAACGCTGTTGTGCTGAGGCGCTGGGAGGTTAGAGCGTTGCCCTTTGCGTCTGCGATGGTGATTTGTATGTTCGAGACAATAGACGGTATGATGATATTGAAAGACAATTCCTGTGCGCCGTTCTGCGGGAGCTGCAGGGGATAGGCGTAAATTGCGTATTGCTCCTGCGAGGAGTCGTATGAGAGGTTCAGCTTGACCTGCACTTCGCCGTCAACAGCCGCGCCTGTGTTGGTGATGAGCACCGTGACAGGCGTGGGGCGGTTCAGCTTGTACATCCCGCCGTTGCCGAAGCCGACGGAGCCTTCGATAGAAAGCTCCGTGGTTGGCGCGGCCAGCACGATGTTGGCCAACGGGATGATGACGCTGGCCAACATGCTCAAGACCAGAAGAACTGCGATTACACCTGTGATGATTTTCCTTGCTTTGGGGTTCATTCTTCGCATTCTCATTCGCTCCTATTGTGGAATTGTATTGGGTAGACGATTTGTTGGGGTGGGCAAGTGCCTCTATAGCCGGTGGTGCGTTTATGCGTCTGCCATGAATGGCGTTATGAAACGCGACGGCGCGGCGGGCGTTTGCATATGCTCGCGGTAGACGGAGATATACAGGCGCTGTTTTGCCCTTGTCAGCGCGACGTACAGCAGGCGGCGCTCTTCTTCTGCGAGATCCGCGCGCATGCAGTCCGTGTGCGGGACGATGCCTTCGACCACGCCTGCCACGAATACGGTGTCGAACTCGAGGCCTTTTGCGCCATGCATGGTTGTGAGCGTGACGTTGTGCGGGGGTGCGGTGTTGTTCGCCGGAGTGTCGGACAAGTGTGTTGTTACGGTGTTCTTTGCTGTGGTTATGCTATCCTCTGCGTGCGTGAGCCAGTCGGACAGGCTTGCAAAGCCGCGTGCGGATTCCTGCAATGCGTCCAGCGTTTCGCGCAGTGTGCGCAGGTTCAGATGCCGCCTTGTCGCGTAGTCGCGGAGGTTATCGTCGTAGCCGACAGTCTCGCGCAGGTAGCGTATGGCCTTGCAGGCGCTTTGCTTGGCGATGACGTTCAGGTGCAGCGTCAATGTGTCCAGTGCAGTGCAGTGTCTCCGCGTCAGCAGCGGCGAGGCATACAATGCCGCGAGTGCACCCCCGGGGCTTTGCGAAGCAATGGCCTGATGAAGGGCTTCTTTGTAGATATACCGCACGGGGCGGTGGATGATGCGTGCCAGCGCCTCGTCGTCCCGCCGGTTCAGGGCGAGGCGGAAGTATGCCGCGATGTCCTTGGCGATGCTGTGCGCATAGAGGTTCGGCATGGCTTCGCGGGCGGTGAAAGGTATATGCCTGCGGGCGAGTGCGTCCATGATGGCCTGTGCCTGTATATGCATACGAAAAATCACGGCGATTTCTTCATGGGGGCAGGCGCTTTGCAGGGAAATAATTTTTTCTGCAATCCATTGCGCCTCTGCCTGCGGGTTCAACGGGCGGGCGATGATGGGGCTTGCGTCAGTGTTGTGCGCGGCGTACGCGCTCTGCATGTTCTTTTGACTGCGCGTTAAATTGCTCTGAATGACCGCGTTCGACAACGCCACGATGGCGGCATTGGAACGGTAGTTTGTCTCCAGCTTGATGGTGACGGCCTCGGGATAGTCTTGTGCGAAACCCAGCAAAAATGCAGGTTGTGAGCCGCGAAAGCCATAGATGCTCTGGTCGTCATCACCTACGGCGAAGAGATTGTTGCGCGGGGCGGCCAGCATACGCAGGCATTCGTATTGCGTGCGGTTCACGTCTTGAAACTCATCGACCAGTATATAGCGGTAGCGGGCGCGCCAGTGCGCCAGTGCTTGCTCGTTGCGGCAAAACAGCGCGTGGCAGTCGGCTTGCATACTGTCAAAGTCTATAAGGCCGCGTTCGCGCAGGCGGTTGTCGTATGCTTGGCGCAGGGCGCGGAGGCTGTTTTTGTCTAAGCCGCCGGATTGCCGTGAGGCTGTTTCGTCGTCCGAGGGATGCCTGTTTTTCTCGCGGGAGATGCTGCTGGCGAGGCGCTCGATGGTCTCGTCGTCCAAGTGCAGATGCTGGCCGTGTGCTTGCGGGCTGTCGTTGTGCGCTTGCAGGCATTCGCGCAGAAGGGCGTGCCGCGTTGCGGTGTCGGCAACGCTGTCTGCGGCGCAGAGGTTCGCGGTGCGAAGAACGCGAAAAAAGAAGGCGTGCAACGTGCAGAACGTAACGCCTTCACGGTTGGTTGTCATGGCGGCATACCGCGCGCGCATTTCCCCGGCGGCGGCCTTCGTAAAGGTTGCCACGAGGATTTCGTGCGGGTCAGCGCCGCGGGATTCGATTAAATGCCGCACGCGATGCAGAATGACAGTCGTCTTGCCGCTGCCCGGCCCTGCGAAGACGAGCATAGGCCCGTCTGTGTGTTGGGCGGCCTGCTGCTGCGCCTTGTTCAGGCCTGCACCTGCGCGCGGTTGTTCGGTTGGCACGGCGGTCAGACTTCCCCGCGCGCCAGCTCCAGCACTTTGCGCACGAAATCTGACTTCGCGTTGGTATAGCTTTCGCGGTTGTAGGGATATTCTGCGGCGAGGCGCTTTTTCAATTCGCCGTACTGCAGGGCGTAATCGGGGTGTGACATTAAGTAGTCGCGGAACATCAGATTGTCAAGATGGTTCTGATGCCCGTCAATGTAGCAGTGAATATGATGTATACCGACATCACCGTTGATGTATCGAACGAAGAAGAAACGCCCGGGGATGCCGAAGTCGCCCTTGTAAACGTATCCGTGCTTCTCCATCTCCGCGATGGGGATGGCATCAACGTCGCGTACGGTAATGTTCACGTCCAGAATGGGCTTTGCCACGATGCCCGGCACGCTGATGGCCGTACTGCCGATGTGCTCAATGGCGGTCAGGTTCTCGCCGAAAATGGGCGTGAGCTCTGTCTTTGCCTTCTCGAAAAACGTATGCCATTGCTTATCGTAGGGCACCAGAAGAACTGTGTTGGTCTTAAGTCCCAGACCTAACATAGTGAATCGCATCCTTTCCTGCGGCATGCGCCGCGTATTGTGTTGCTTATGTCAGCCGCGCGGTATCCGCGCGGAAATAGTGTACAGTTTCAGCGAACTCGCCGCCATCCAGCATGGCCTGCCCTGCGGGCGACAGGTCGTAGAGTCCTTTGTTTACCCGTTTGAACCAGTCGTAGTGGTTCGCGTATACGATGCCGTATGCGTTTGCGTCACAGCCGTATGCCAGCAGCTCTTTTCGGTTCAAAGTGCCGTGTTTTTCCAGCACGCACGCGATTTGGATGGATTTCTCGCGGTAGGCAGTCATGAGCTTGCGCCGTGTGCTGCCGCCGATGTTGCCGCCTGTTTTGCGGCCTGCCATTTCCGTCAGCACGCGTTCGCGGCGGTCGGGGCGTTTCAATGCTTTCAACGGCGCGGCGGGCGGGAAGACGAGTATCTCCACGTGCCGCGTGGGGCTGTCCATTGCGACGGTAATCAGCCCGATTTCGAGCTTCGATGCGATTTGGAGCATCCCGCGGTATTCGGGGGTGTTTGCTTTCTTCGGGCGCGGCACGGCGACGTAGACTTGCGTCGTCAGCTTTTGCCTGTCCAGCGCCTGATGCAGGAGCGTGATGTTGAAACTCTTTTTCAGTTCGATGATGATGAGCTCGCCATTTTTTGTCATGGCGACATCACAGTTGTTGACCTCGGCATCCACGCGGTAATCCAACTCCTCGAAGAAGCGGCGGATGGGCGGATACAGGTCAGTTTCATTAAATTTCACGGGCATGACTGCGCCCCTTTCGTGCCATCAATGCTTCGATTTCTTCGACTGTTTTCGGGATGTCCGACGACAGCACCTCGCCGCCGTCTGCTGTGACAAGCACATCGTCCTCGATGCGGATGCCGATGCCTTCTTCCGCGACATACAATCCCGGTTCGACGGTCAGAACCATGCCTTTTTGCAGCAAGCCCTCCGTGCTGCGGCCTGCGTCGTGCGTTTCCAGCCCAAGCAGATGGCTGACGCTGTGGTAGTAATAGCGCGCGACCTCTTCTTTTTTTGTGATGAGACCGATGCGTTTGAGCTCCTTGGCGTAGTGTGCGTGGACGATGCCGTTCAAATCTGCGAAGGACGCGCCGGGTTTGACGGCGGCAATGACCTTTTTTTGTGCCCCGAGCACAATGTTGTATAGCAGCTTCTGCCGCTCGCTGAACACGCCGTTCACGGGGAACGTGCGCGTGATGTCCGCGCTGTAATGGCGGTGCTGTGCGCCCAAGTCGCACAATATCAAGTCGCCGTCTGTTGTACGGCAGTTGTTGGCTGTGTAATGCAGAACGGTGGCGTTTGCGCCCGCGGCGACAATCGAGGGGAACGCGGGTTCCCGCACGCTGTTTTGCAGCAGTGTGTATTGGAAATGCGCCTCCAGCTCGAATTCCGCCATGCCTGCGCGTGCGTTCTGCATCATGGCGAAGAGGCCGTCGCGCGTGATGCGGATGGCGCGGCGGATGTGGCGGATTTCCTCCTTGGCCTTCACGGCCCGGAGGCGTGCGAAGAGGGGGTAGGCATTGACTTGCGCCGTGTGCGGGAAGCGTTCGCGCAGTTGCGCGGCGAAGGCCAGGTCCGCTGTGAGCGGCGCGGTGAAGCTGCGGTTTTCCATGTCGATGTATACAGTGCCGATGCCGCGGCGCACCAGAATGGCGGCCAGCTCGTTTTCAAATGCGTCTATATGCGAGAATGTAGTGATATCAGAATATGTTTCCGCCTCGGCGGCGGACAGCGGCGCGCCTGTCCATTTGGCGGCCAGCTCATCGAAACGCTCGAGATACAGGCATTCCGATACAACGCCCGTTGCGCTCTTCACCATCAGAAGAATCACGCGCGGCGCGTCAATGCCTGTCAGATACAGCAGATTCCGCTGTGGCGCGAAGGGATACAGCTCGTCTCCGCGTTTTACAGGCGGCTCGCCCGCAAACAGCACGAGAGCGCTGCCGTTTTCCATATGCCCGGCGAATCGTTTTCGGTTGGATACGCAATTCTTTGCCATTGCCACTCATCTCCCTTGGGAGGGTTTGGATACAATACTCCACTTCTATTATAAATCAAAAATCGCGCTACGTAAACAGGTAGAATGCATAAAATTTCTCGAGTTGTAAAATAATAGGGTTGAGAAGCAACAGTTGAGGAGGAATTTCTTTGAAAGCAACAGGTATAGTCAGAAGAATCGACGATTTAGGGCGCGTCGTTATCCCCAAGGAGATTCGGCGCACGCTGCGCATCCGCGAGGGGGACCCGTTGGAAATATTCACAGACCGCGAGGGCGAGATTATCTTGAAAAAGTATTCGCCGATCGGCGAGCTTGGCTCGTTCGCGCGCGAATACGCCGAGAGCCTTGCGCAGAACTCGGGGCATATCACCTGCATTGTGGATAAAGATCAGATTATCGCCGTCTCCGGCGGCACGAAGCGCGATTTTATGGACAAACGCATCAGCCCCGCGATGGAGAAGGCCATTAGCGCCCGCAGCGCCGTGACCGCCACGCGCAGCGACGCACATTTTGTGCCGGTGCTGGAGGATGAGAACGAGAGCGGGGATATTTACAACCACGAGCTGATTTCGCCCATCATCTCCGAGGGAGATGTGTTGGGTGCGATTGTCTTCCTTTCTGCCGACAGGCAAATGGGGGATTTGGAGAGTAAATTGGCGCAGACGGCGGCCGGTTTTTTGGGCAAACAGATGGAGTCCTGAAGGGGTCGCCGCGTGGCGCGGGAAGAAAACGATTATATTTGAAAAATAATTTTTTCAACACCCTTTTTTGTATTGACATAGTAAAGAAAGTGTGCTATTGTATGTGAGGAATTGTTTGCGCGGTAGTAGACTCCGCGAAACACCAAGAAATTTTTTACAATAGTAGGAGGAACATGAAATGAAAAAAGGTATCGTAAAATGGTTCAACGCAGAAAAGGGTTTCGGCTTTATTTCCGTACAGGGCGAGGATGATGTATTTGTACACTTCTCCGCTATCAACTCCGAGGGTTACAAGACTCTTGAAGAAGGTCAGGAAGTTGAATTCGAGGTTGTTAACGGCGCTAAAGGCCCGCAGGCATCCAACGTTATTCGCCTGTAATTCGTAACACAGTCTGGGTTTATTCTCGATGCTTGTGCATCGGTCAATATATCTCTGGGGAAGTCAAAGCCTTTCGCCTCGCGCGAAGGGCTTTCTTTTTTGTGTATTGACGAAAAGCTCTTGCATCTTCCCCGCATGATTAGTATAATAAGTTCCATGGGGCATTGACCCGTATATAGAGGAGGAGTTCAAACATGGCTAAGGAATTGAAGGTTGGTATCATCGGTTGCGGTGGTATTGCGAATGGCAAGCATCTCCCGTCTTTGTCGACGGTCAAGGAAGTTTCTCTTGTGGCGTTCTGTGACATTGTGCCGGAACGTATGGAAGAGGCGGGCAAGAAGTACGGCGCGGAAGGCTACAAGCTCTACAGCGACTACAAAGAGCTGCTGGCAGATAAGTCTATCGACGTTGTTCACGTGCTGACACCGAATAAGGATCACAGTTACATCACGATTGACGCGCTGGAAGCGGGCAAGCATGTTATGTGCGAGAAGCCGATGGCGATTAGTTACGCAGAAGCAAAGAAGATGCTCGATGCGAAGAACAAGTCCGGCAAGAAGCTGACAATTGGTTACCAGACACGTTACCAGGCAGACAGCCAGTACCTCAAGGCAGCGTGCGAGCGCGGCGATTTGGGCGAGGTATACTACGCAAAGGCACATGCGGTGCGCCGCAGAGCCGTGCCGACATGGGGCGTGTTCCTGGACGAAGAGAAGCAGGGCGGCGGTCCGTTGATTGACATCGGCACGCACGCGCTTGATTTGACTCTGTGGATGATGAACAACTACAAGCCGAAATCGGTTATGGGCAATACATACAAAAAGCTCGGCGACCGCGAGAACGCGGGCAACGCATGGGGCCCGTGGGATCCGAAGAAGTTCACAGTAGAAGATTCCGCGTTCGGCTTCATCACGATGGAGAACGGTGCAACAATCGCGCTGGAAGCGGCATGGGCGTTGAACACGCTTGATGTTATCGAAGCAAAGACAACGCTTTGCGGCACAAAGGCCGGCGCGGACATGCGCGAAGGTCTGCGTTTCAACTTCGACGACATGGGCAGACTGTCGCAGACACAGCCGAACCTGAGCGCAGGCGGCGCGGCATTCTACGAAGGCTCGGATGTCTCCAGACCGGAGTTCCTCGAGGCAAGAATGTGGATTGACGCTATCTTGAACGACACGGAGCCGGTGGTTACGCCGGAGCAGGCGATTGTTGTCTCCCAGATTCTGGAAGGCATCTACGAGTCCGCGAAGACGGGCAAGCTGGTGACGTTCTAAAGTTTTATGTGAAATTTGCAATGTGGCTTGGGTTCTGCGTAGAGCGGAATCCAAGCTTTTTTAGTGTAATTTATAGTAAAAAAGGCCAAATTGTGGTTTTGCCAAGAGTATTATTTTTTTGAAAACGGGGCAAGATAGAACGATTGGGCAGCTTATTCAATAAAGAATTCGTTTGAGATGCTTGATAAGCGTAAACTGAAATAGAGTTGAAATCGAAATGTAATTTATTTGTGCTAGAATAAATGCAGATAATACAAAAAACGACAAAAACAGACGGGAGTTATCCAAGGGGGATATGATAATGAAGAAACAAATGAAACGATTGTTTTCGGCAGTCTTCGCGTTTGTGGTGGCGTGTTCGATATTTGTGGGTATGGATGTGATGGAGGTTTCGGCGGTGTTGAAGCCGGAATACCTCTTCACTGAGGATGAGGGCAAATATGTATGCACAATAGGGAATGAGTATCTTGATACTGCGCCCGGGGAGACGTATATTTATCATTACTTTGACAGTCCTGAGGAGCACATTGAGATTCCCTCAACGATTAAGCGTAGTGGCGAGGAATATGTGGTTGTGGGCATTTACGACCAAGCATTTCAAGAGTCGAGTTTTGTTAGCGTTGTGATTCCTGAAACGATAACAAAAACAGGCATTTGGGCGTTTGCGATATGTCCGAATCTGGAGACAGTTGAGGTGCGTGGTGTGATTACGGAAATGGGGCCGGCTATGTTTATGGGCTGCCCGAATTTGGAGACGGTGACTTTTCCGGAGAACACGCCATATATCAGTATGTACTCGTTTGCGGGGTGTTCGTCCTTGAAGGAAATTGACTTGCCGGAGGGCATGTGGGCGATTGGTGCAGGGGCGTTTGCAGAGAGCGGTGCGTTGGAACGGGTTGATTTGCCGAGTAGTTTGACACATATTTATTATGGCGCATTTTACAAGTGCAGCAGTCTTTTGCCGTTCGAGTTACCGGATGGGCTTGAGCTGATTGATGTTGGCGCGTTCATAGGCTGCGACAATTTTGAGAAGCTGACTATTCCTGAAAGTGTGCAGAGCATGGGCTACGGCATGTTTTCGCAGACAAGTGCGTTCAACCGCTTGCTATTTTTGGATTCTGATGCGCCGACATTTCAGCAGCCGGAAAGCCCAAGCAGCGAAGCGGCGTATATACTGGAAGGCGACCCCTATTTGATGCCTGCACGCACGGCGGGCAATGAGGGCATTGCATATGTGCCGGTGCATTCCAAGGCAAATTACATGGAGATTGAAACGGCCAGTGTTGGCTGGAAGGTGGTTGAATATTGCTATGTGTCGGAGAAACATGACGACACACAGGGTGATGTCGTGATTGCGATTGACCCTGCGGATGGCATTGTGCCGAACACGCTTTCAGTGGCGGCGGGTGAGGATGTTTTCCTTACGGTTACGCCAAAGGCGGGCTATGTGATTGACAGCGTTACCAATGCGGTGTTGGTGGACAGCGCAACAGGCAAGTATGCAATTGAAAGCATTGATGACAACATAGAGGTCGTGGTTACATTCAAGATGCTTGAGGCGCATGACATTGTGCTCACGCCGGCGGTTGATCCGTTGGTGCTGCAATACGGCCAGACAGATTTTGACAGCCCTGTGGCCACTTGTGAGAAATGCCATACAGATTTCACGTACAGCAGCAGCGACGAGTCGGTCGTGAAAGTGAACCCGACGACGGGCGAGCTGACGATTGTGGGCGTTGGCACGGCGACGATTACGGTTTGGGCGGATGCGAAGGACGATTGTCTGGCGGCCTCCACAACGTATGATGTGAAGGTTTTGCCTGCCGCACCGATAAGTACGCCTACCACCAAGCCGGGCGGCGGCACGACGGTGACACCGCAGGAAGAGCCGGAAGAAGAGCCTGAGGAGTCGGAAGCGCCGAAGCCTACGGAAGCGGTTGAAGTTGAGGAAGAGCTGGAGGTGCCGACAGGCAAGCCTGAGCCTACCAATACGCCGATGGAAACAGAGCCTGTTCCGATGCCTGGCCCGACGGTACATGAGGAGCGTTTTCAAATTGAACAGCTGCCAAAGGGATATACGGTTGAGAAGATTACCTTTGATGAGTTTATGATTTTCGATGAATTCGGTGCGCCGCTTGGTATTGTAAAGGTTCCCGAAGGGATGACGTTAGACGAAATGGATTTGTTGGAGGCAATTCGCCTTTTGGAGCAAGTGAAGGTGAATCCTGCAACAGGTGACAATGGCGCGAAAGAGCGAAAAGTGTCAGGAATGACATGGTGGATTGGTGCGGCGGTCTTGGGGTTTGCTGCTCTGGTTCCGATTGCGAAGAAGCGTAGTCGTGAGAAAAACGAGGAAGAGTAAACAATTGCGTGACACTTTCTGAAATTGATATAGTCGTTGTATGTAGTAAGCCCCCTCCTCGAGGCGCAGAATGGAGAATACATTTTGTATTCTCCATTCTGCGCCTTGATTGTTTTTGCACGAGGAAGCTTGCGCAATTACTCTTGTTTCTGATAGCGTATCATCAGTGCGCTTCGTTNTTCAGTTAATGTGAGCGTCAAGCCCTTGCGCAGTTCGGCGGCGGTATGGGCAGTAATCTGCGCTGTATCGAAATCGAAGAGCACATAGTGACCGTCCGCCAGCCAATACAGCGGCACGTCTAGCGTGGGGGCGAGCGCGTCGGGGCGACGGAAAGCGAGTATGAGGCCGTCGTGCGCCTCGGGGCGGTCATAGCACTGCACGCACCAGTTGCTCATATCCAGGGGCGGTGCGGATATGGGGTAGTAGTCGCAGGAGAAATAGGGGCGCACCTGTTTGTATTCATCCAAGCGCTTTCGGATGGCATCGAAGGGCACGGACTGCGCGTCGATGTTCTGCCATGAATAGCCGAAGGCGCTGAATAGGAGGCTTGTTGTGTACGCCGAGCGGAAATGGTACGTATCTGCCATGACCTGTCCCAGACCTGTGCCTGCATAGGGCAGCCACCACATTGCGCCGCTGTTGTGCGTTTGCGCCGTTTCGGGGGCATAATTCCAGACGCACATGTAGTCGCTTCGCCACAGCGGCACGGCGCGCTGTATCGTCATCAAGTCGATGCGCCGCCCGCCGGAGGCACAAGTGTCGATAAGCAGCTTTGGAAAGCGTGCGAGCAAGGCATCCCAAAAGGCATAGAGCCCGTTCACGAAGCCAATTTCGCACATGCCGCGACGGTTTTCTTCATCGTTGCCGCGCCAGTGGTCCATAGGGCCGATGTTGAAATCCTCGCGGTAGCAGTCGACATCCAGGTCTTCAATTATGTTGCCGATGGTTTGGATGGTATGCTGCAAGGCATCCGCATTGCCGAGGTTCAGCAGAAGAAATGCGTTGTGGTCATTGTCATTCTTCCGCCGCCAGAACCATTCGGGATGTTGGGTTGACAGCGGCGTGCCGCTGACAACGCGTGAAGGCTCAAACCACAGGAGGAACTTCATGCCCGCAGCCTTCACGGCCTTTGCCACGTCGCGCAGGGCGTTGGGATGATAGTTTGTGTTGACGCGCCAGTCGCCTGTGTGCATTGCCCAGTCGCCGACGAATTCATCGGGGCAGTCTTGCGTCGATTGGCCGTACCAGCCCGCGTCAATCCAGTAGTATTCGAAGCCGAGGTTCTGCTGTTTCATCATTTCGATGCGCGCAAGCATTTGGTCAGATGGCATGGCGCCCCATGCAAAGGCGGACAGGGGCGCATGTTCGGGGCGCTCTGCGTGCAAAGATGAGTTGGAGCGGCCTATTGGTATGAAATGCTCTTTCAGCAGGCGTTTCCATTGGTTGTGCGCTTGGATTTGCGTGCCGTGATAGGGCATGACGAGGGTGGAGACGGTTTCGATGCTTTCATTGGCGTGCAGGTATGTCTCAAGTTTGTCGATGCCGGCGGCGATGCGCATGTCGTCCTCGCCGCGTGTGAAGGCCGCGAACCATTGCCCGCTCCAGCCGATGCCGAGCATGATGCCGCTGTCGCCGCGGTTTACGTCGAAGAAAGGCAAGTATTCCTGCGAGGAGCGGCCGCCCGTGTTGGCATAGCGCTTGGACTCGCCCGCGCGGAGGAAGGTCTCTTTGGGATAATATTCGTCTACTGCCCATGTCGAGCCTGTGGGCGAGACGATTTTGGCGCCCCCGGTCATGCGCATGCCTGCGCGAATGGGTGTATCTGCCGCCATGCCGAAGTGTGCATCGAAGTCACAAAACGCGCTGATGATGGGTGAGGGCGATGCGGCGGTGTTTGTGATTTTCAGGCGTGTGTAGAAGGCGCGGTAAGCGGTGTATTCCTGCACGGTTTGCACGATGCGGAGTGTGTCGGCCTGCCATGTCAATATATGGGTAGTGATATCGTCTTTTGCCGTTTGCGTGTGTGAAAGTTGCGTGATGACGGCAGGATCGCCGCCGCGTGTGAATGAGAAGTTGGGCTTTGTAAAATCCATGAGAGGCCTCCCTTGTTTGTTGTGTTTGCGAGGATTATACCATTGTTTTTGTCAAAAAACAATCAGAGGTCTTCCTAAATATTGTGAGTAGAATACAAAAAATATATGAGGCCAAACACGCCCGCGCCTGTCGCCGCATATACTACTCTATCGCGATGCCGCAGGCCGCTACATAATACAAGACTACAACGTATTATGCCAGAGGAGGGCTATGCGTGTTTGCAGGCATATTGAACGCATTTTTTTTGTTTTCGCACATATCGGGAGGGCCGTCGTTTCAGCATCCCCTGTCACCGGAGGAGGAGAAAGAATGCATCCAAGCGTTTGCCGGGGGGAGCATCGAGGCGAAGAACACGTTGATTGAGCGGAATCTGCGGCTTGTGGCGCATATCGCGAAGAAATACCACGCGCGGGACAGTGAGGACTTAATCTCCATCGGCACAGTTGGGCTGATTAAGGGCATATCCTCGTTTGACCCGCAGAAGGGGGCGAGGTTGGCGACGTATGCGTCACGGTGTATTGAAAATGCTATCTGTTTCAGTGTGACACACATCACTTCTTTTCTGACTCTTCACGAAAAAATCATTCGGTTTTGTGCCCTTTAAGAAAATATGAACTAATCCATCTTTGACAATAACACATTCCAGTATCCCGCGCAAAAGCCGAAGCTTGGCTTCATAATCCACCAGCTTAACCAGCTTCGGAAACTCCATGATGGTTTGCTTCGCCTTTTCGATATCGGCAAGCTGTTCATCCTGTGAATTGCGTTCTTCATAGATGCTGTCAATTCTCTCTTGATTGCTTTCCTGCTCTTGATGAAGCCTTTCAATATCCGCATACAACGCACCTTTAATACTGTCAGGCGCTGTTCGCAGATTTGAGATTTGACCCCGCGTTTCATTTTCAATTTGGAGCTGCCGCTTTTTGAGGGTGTTCAGCTCCTTCTCTGTTTCTTGCGACTTGTGCAACAAAATGTTTTTGACATTCAGCAGCTCCGCATAGTATGTATTGTCAGTGGTCGTCATGCTGCAAACTTGGTCAACGACATAGTTATCAAGGTCATAACCCGCCATATCCTTCGATGCCGTACAACCAAGTTCCTTATTGCGTTT
>JGI994J12354_10000855_pt1 | contig 31050 bp, 27 predicted proteins | sample IntmicLarv3ML3BL_FD_12354 | JGI IMG/M metagenome (IMG submission 12354) | reverse complement strand
GCCGAGGTGAGGTGCGCCTGCGGCATGGCTGCTTGTGCCATGGAAATCGAAGAACACGCGGAAATTGGCAAGGGAACCGTTTCCGGTTACTTTATTTACTGTGCCGGGATGCCATGTGAGGGCTATATCGCAATCGTTAAAATAACCGTCTCTTACGAGATAGCCTTTGCCGCCTGCATTTTCTTCCGCAGGGCAGCCGTAGTAACGGATTGTGCCGGGCATATTATTTTCTTGCATAAGCTCTTTTAAGGCTACCGTTGCGCTGAGAGCGGCAACGCCAAGGAGATTGTGACCGCAGCCGTGACCTTCGCCGCCGGGGATTATAGGCGTGTGCACATCATTATCGGCTTCCTGAGAAAGGCCCGAAAGTGAGTCAAACTCACCGAGGAAGGCGATAATAGGCTTGCCGCTGCCGTATTCTGCGATAAAAGCGGTTTCTTCCCCTGCTAAATCAACTTGCAGCTTAAAGCCCTGGCTTTTCATATAATCCTGCTGGGCTTTAGATGATTTGAACTCTTGAAAGCGAGGCTCGGCATATCCCCAAATTTCATCAGAAATTTTGGTGAAATCTGCCGCGTTTTTTTCAATGTAATCCGAAATAAACTTACGATAATCCATGAAATACCTCCGTATAGTTAGTATTTGTTCATTGCAACTATTGATAATTAAAGTTTAGTATAAATAAAATGCAATTGCAAGGCTTTATGATATTTTGTCATGCTTAAGCGCTAAACAAATATAATTCGCTTTGTAAATTCATGAATATTATATTACTATGAACCATTTTATTTTATTTGCTTCATATTTGTGATATGATAAAAAATAATGACAATGGGAGTTTTTTTATGATAGGTTTTGTTGTTAACCCTGCGGCAGGCAGGGGCAGGGGCGTTAATCTCATAAAAGAAGTTGAAGCGGCTTTAAGGGAAAGAAATATCGGTTATATTGTAAAATTCAGCAAGTATGAAGGCCATGCCGCGGAGCTGGTTAAAGAGCTTAGCTATGACGGTTGTGAGAATATTGTGGCTGTAGGCGGGGATGGAACTGTGCTGGAATGTGCTCAGGGCATGTATTTTTTGACTGATGAGCAGAGGGAAAACATATCTCTTGGTATATTAGCCTGCGGAAGCGGCAATGATTTTGCAAGGAACCTTAATTTGCCTAAAAATATGGATGATGCTTTGGAGATTATTATCGGCAAAAACACAATGCGCTGCGATATGTTTGAGTGCAACGGCATACCGGGCCTTAATATAGCTTGTATGGGGATAGATTCTGAAATAGCGTATCTTGCGGGGCGGATTAAAAAAATATTCGGCAAATTTTCATATATTGCGGCGGTAATTAAAACTATATTTACATACAAAAGCATACACGCAAAAATAAATATGGACGGGGAAATTATTGAAGGTGATTTCACTATTTTAGCCATGTGCAACGGCAAATATTACGGCGGCGGCTTTATGATCGCCCCTATGGCGGATATTACGGATGATTTAATCACCTTTGTATATATTGACCATCTTCCATGGTATAAAATGCTTGTTCTTTTCCCGAGGGTGCTTTCAGGCGGGCATGTCGGGCTGAAAGAGGTGCATGTGAAAAATTGCCGTAGGGTTGAAATTGAATATAACAGCGGCAATGTTTTTAATATAGACGGGAATATTGTTGATGTGGGGCATGTGCTGAAATTTAGCGTTAAGCATTTTGCAATAAATATAATACATAACATTTAGTTTTATTAATACTTAAAAGTGAGGATTTAATATGGATTCTAATGAGCTGAATATTCAGATTGAGAGATTTAAAGAGGATTTTGATTTAATAGGTAATGAGGTTTCAAAGGCGTTTGTAGGGCAAAAGGCGATTGTGGAAAATGTATCCGCGGCTATTATTGCAGGGGGTAATGTTCTGCTGGAGGGCTTGCCGGGCTTGGGTAAAACGAGGCTTGTTAAAACCTTGGGCAAGGTTTTGGATTTGAGCTTTTCAAGGATACAGTTTACGCCGGATTTAATGCCTGCGGATATTACGGGAACGGATATTATATCGGCAGCGGGTGGATTTGAGTTTCAAAAGGGGCCTGTTTTTTCAAATATTGTTCTGGCTGATGAAATAAATAGGGCGACGCCTAAAACGCAATCGGCGCTACTTGAAGCCATGCAGGAAAAAACCGTAACAGTCGGCAAGCTGACTTATGAACTGCCGAAGCCTTTTTTCGTTCTGGCGACCCAGAACCCTATTGAGATGGAGGGCACTTATCCTTTGCCGGAAGCGCAGATGGACAGGTTTATTATTAAGCTCAATGTGGATTTTCCTTCCAAAGAGGAGCTTAAGGATATTGTGCTTATGACAACCGCAAATGATGAGGCCGAGATTAAAAGCGTTGCAGATGCAAATAAAATAATGCAAATGGGAGAAGCCGCAAGGCAGGTGCCAATTGCGGCGCCTGTGCTGGAATATGCCATTGACTTAGTTTCAAAAACGCACCCGAGCAATGCGCAAGCGCCGGAAACGGTTAAGAAATACGTCGTATACGGCTCCAGCCCAAGGGGGGCGCAGGCCATTATTACTATGGCAAGAATATATGCCCTTTTGGATTCCCGTTTTAATGTAGCATATGATGATATAAATAAGGCGGCATTTTTGGCGCTGAGCCACAGGCTGTTCTTAAACTTTGAAGCAATTGCGGAAGGAATCACTTCGGAGGCTGTGCTGAGAACCTGTATTCGCTAAAGGGAAGCGTAGATTTGAAAGTGCCCCGCGTGTAAACAATAGAGCGATATTCAGCCTTGATAAAGGGTATATTGCTTAATGTCGGAGCATTGCTTCAAAGGAAGTAAGTGTAATAGCATACCGGATAAATTGGCAACAGGGAGTGTTATGTATTGGATATTCTATTTTACATATGGATACTTTGGAATATTATCGTATTTATGATATACGGCTTGGATAAATGGAAATCTTCTCGCGGAAAATGGCGGATAAAAGAGCGTACATTGATATTATCAGCGTTTTTAATGGGTGGGGTCGGCGCCGTTTTGGGCATGAATATATTCAGACACAAGATCAGGCATGCGAAGTTTGTAATTCTGCTGCCGGTTGCGCTTATATTAAATGCTGCAATAATAATTGCTATCCTTTATCTTTTGAAATGGAATCCAATGGATCATTTAAATATATAAGAGAATCAAAATGATAGAAGATTATATAAATGGAACATAGGGTGAATTTATGGGTTTGGTTAAAGATGCTTTCAGTCAAGAATATTTGAATAAACTGGGCGCGGTTAACCTGCGGCTTCAAAATAAAATGAAGGGCGGCTACAGCGGAAACCGCCGTTCCAAGGCCAAAGGATCTTCCACGGAATTTTCAGACTTCAAGGATTATACAAAAGGTGACGATATACGCCGTATAGACTGGAACAGCTATGCAAGGCTTAATAAACTTTTTATAAAGATATATGAGGAGGAAAAACAGGCCAATATTAATATATTCATTGATATTAGCAAATCAATGGATTTCGGCGAGCCCAATAAATTCATCTACGGCAAGGTAATGGCGGCTTCTCTTGTTTATATTGCTATGAATGCGGCTGATAGGGCAAATATTTTCACTGTAAATGACAGCCTGTCTCTCCAGTTAAAGGGTTTGTCTTCTAAATCGGCTTTTGCTAAAGCGCTGGATTATCTTGACAGCTTGGAGGCGCAGGGGGAAACATCTTTCCAAGAGAGCTTTAAGGCCTTGGGGCAGATGAATCTGGGCAGCGGTTTAAATGTTATATTATCTGATTTTTTTGACAGGGAAGGCTACGAGCAGGCATTTAAAACAATACGCGCCAAAGCCGGGGCAAGCTACGCGTTACAGATACTTTCCAAAGAGGAGATAAATCCTTCTTACTCAGGCGGAATAAGGTTTGTGGATAATGAAAGCGGGGCAGGCGTTGACTGCGATATGGATGAGGCGGTAATTAAAAACTATCTGGCTGAGCTAAATGAATATAATGCCGCGCTTTCATCAACAGCAAGGAAAAACGGATTGGAGCATATAATTATCTCCACAGATACGCCTTATATGGAATGGCTGTGGAAAATGCGCTCTTAAAATGTAATAGGCTGAAAACTTTAACTGTGTACAAATTCAAGTTTTTTTGTTATAATGATTTACGCTATGAGCAGATTAATCAATTATAATATTTTTTCGCAAGGCGGAATTTGATAGCTGTATGCAGATAAATTATTTTAAAATTGATAGTGATATTTAGGAGGTTGACATGGCAGTTATAAATGAAATAATTTTGGCATCTAAAGGCGGCTCTTTGAGCTTTGGTGATTATTTGTCGGAAGAAAAGCGGAAAATAAATGATTTTGAGCTTGACGGTGATTTATACAGCGTAAAAACCCACAGGCTTGTAACAAGGATTGAAAAAAACAGCAGCTTGCTGCTTGAAACCGTTCCTGGCTCTACAGTACACAATCTTTTGGTGGCGGAAGAGGAAACCGAATTTTCCATAGAAGGCTTTGAAGATTCACAGATTACAATGGAGCTTGAAGGCGCTGTTGATTATAAAATTTATGTTGATAATTTGCAGGTTGGCTTAACAACAAGCTCTAAATCAGGCAAAATCAGCTTCTCCATAGAATTGAGCGAAACGCCTAAACAGGTTAAAATAGTTAAATTACAAAGCTGATATAGTTTTAAGGCGGTAGATATTTTATTATATTTACTGCTTTTTTTTGTTTTTTTGAACTTAAATTCAGCCTTTTGCTTTATTTTTGAGAGGGCATTAATTTATCGAAAAATGAGTAGGTATATTAAAAATTTAATGCTACTTTAATAAATATATGAAAAATGCTAAAAAACTAATGATATATTTTGTTATATGCGCCCTTATTTGTGTAAAGCTAACAAGATTTTCAGGCCGTATACGGTAGTTGATTTGTATACATGGGGTAAACAACAAATCAATGGGGTAATACTGCCGTAAATAGTGCATTTTGACGAATGGATTTATACGGTTTAAATTACAATGTGTAAGTTTTTGTTGATTTGCTGTGTAGACTTAGGTATAATACATCAAATATTAAACGCTTTTAAAAAATGTTTAGTATCAATATTTTATGGTATATGTAAAATACTACGGAGGTGTAAAGTAAACATGAAAAGAAAAGTAATAAGTTTAGTTTTAGCCAGTGCTTTTGTTATAGGCGCATTAAGTGCATGTGCAGGTAACAATACTGCTCCGGCAGCATCAAGCACACCGGCATCACAAGCCCCGGCAGCATCAAGCGCACCGGCATCTCAAGCTCCTGCAGCACCTGCTCCTGCGGCACCCGCTCCTGAAGGCGGCGCAACAGGTAAAATCATAATCGCTACAGAAAATGAAACTCCATCCTTAACCGTTGCGCAGCATAATGCCGTTGCGGGAACCTACATGAACAACTTGACTAATAACGGTTTGTTCAGGATTCAGTTTGACAATCTTACTCCTGTTCCTGATCTTGTTGAAACTTATGAAAACGTAAGCGATACAGTATGGCAGTTCAAACTTAAAGAAGGCGTACTTTTCCATAACGGTGAAGAGCTTACAGCCGAAGATGTTAAAGCATCTCTGGAATATGTTAAGCAATTCCCTGACTGCGTTCAGTATCAAAAGGTTGTAGAGAAGGTTGAGTTAGTTGATAAATACACCTTCACTATTACAACACCCGGCCCTTCCGCAACAATACTCAATGACCTTTCACACCATGGAAACTGGATTATGCCTAAATCCTTAATTGATTCAGGTAATGATTTCAATGCTAATCCAATTGGTACAGGCCCGTATCTTTTCAAAAACTGGACTTTCGGCGACAGCGTTTCATTTGAAGCTAATGAGAATTTCTTCGATACAGCCAGAGCTCCTAAAATCAAAGATATGACATGGAGAATTATACCCGAAGGTTCATCAAGAACAATTGCTCTTGAAGCCGGCGAGGTTGATATGATTATTGAAGTTGCAACACAAGACATACCTAGAATGGAAGCATCCGGCAACATAACTGTTCTCAGAGTACCGGGAACAGGCCATAACTTCATTATGATGAATAATGAAAGGGCTCCGTTTGACAATGAGTATTTCCGTAAAGCTCTTAACTGTGCAATTGATAAAGAATCAGTTGTTGGTATAGCGCTTGACGGCCTTGCAAGTGTAACATACAATACAACACCGAATATTTTTGACGGTGTTTCATTTGAAAATCTGGGCAGCTATGATCCTGAAAAAGCTAAAGAATATCTTGAATTATCAGGCTTGGATTTAAGCAAAATTGACTTTGCAATCATCTGCTCAAATGACCAAAAGAGACGCTGTGCAGAGGTTATTCAGTCTAACTTACTTGAAGTTGGAGTTACATGCCACCTTGAAACTATGGACTTGGCAACTTATCTTGATGTAACTACTACTACTGAATATGAAACAGCTATCGGCGGATATAACTCCAGCGATATTCTTTCATACTTAACAGGTGTATATAACTCAGCTTCAATCGGAGCATCAAACCAGGCCCGTTATAAAAATGACGAGGTTGACGCTTTAATTGACAAGGCTGTTATAACATTAGATGAAGCTGAAAGACTTGTACTGGTTGAAGAAGCAACAAAAATCCTCAACGCAGCAACAGCTAATGTTCCTCTTTATCAAACACTTCATATGAGAGCATTCAATTCTAAACTTGTTATGCCTGAGCTTTCCGCAAACGGACAAATGGCTATGCACATGGTTTACTGGACAGAATAATAATCTTTAATTATTTAAGGGTATCCGCTTGCGGATACCCTTTTTAAGTTCAATTTCCACTTGACAGCGCTGGAGTTTTAAGGTAGTATAATTAGAGTCTAAGATATTTATGCGCGAATGGCTCAGTGGTAGAGCATCGCCTTGCCAAGGCGAGGGCCGCGAGTTCGAATCTCGTTTCGCGCTTGAAACCGTTTCTGATAGAATGAGTAATCATTTTGCGGAAACGGTTTTTTCATGCGATAATAAATTTGTATAATATATATTGCGAAGTGATTACGAAAAACACCGGAGGTGAAAAGCTGTGATATTGGATTTTATTAAAACATTATCATTAAATTCGGCAACAAGGTATTTAATAGAAGAGGGTTATGCTGAAGAAGATTGTATAGAGCAAAAATCAGAGGTTTATGACAGGGTTTTTATTTATCCGTACCTTCTTTATGATGAGAAAAATCAGATTATTGATAGAATAGGGCATTTTGAGTACGGTGTTTTTGAAAAAAACGGCGGTGATGATTTTGATATTGTTAAGATGGAGTGGAAAAGATTTTAAGTTTTTCAAACATTAAATAAAAGCGGGCATAGTCCCCATATAAGAAAGCAATCTTGCCACTTTGAATATAATGAAGAATCCTTCTGCCAGATCCTTCATTATGCTCAGGGTGGCTATTTTCTTATATTGGGCTTATGGCCGCTTTTTTTGTGAGATTATTTATTCAAAAAGTTCTTTCGTTATACGTTTGGCAGTTTTTGTATCGGCTATGCCGCCCATTGCGGTTTCGCGAAGCTGGAAGGGGAGCATTTTCCCTACTTTATCCATTGCGAAAATAACCTCATCAACGGGAATAATGCTTTTTATGCCTGCCAGCGAAATATCCGCAGCCATAATTGCAATGCCTGCGGAAGAGGCGTTCCTTATTACACAGGGCTCTTCCACAAGACCGGCTACAGGGTCGCATACAAGCCCCAGAAGGCTTTTAATAGCCTGAGCAACAGCATGGCCGCACATTTCAGGCGAGCCGCCCATCATTTCAACTATTGCGGAGGCCGCCATTGCCGCTGCCGAGCCGCATTCTGCCTGACAGCCGCCTTCGGCACCGGATATGCTTGCATTTTTCGCCAGCACCATGCCTATGGCGGAGGCGTTGAAGAGCCCCATAATCAATTTATTATCATCAATATTGAAATTATCCTGCAAAGCGATGAGACAGCCCGGAACTATGCCGCAGCTTCCCGCTGTAGGTGCGGCAACGATTCTGCCCATACAGGCATTTTCTTCCGAGACAGCCAAGGCATTATATATAGTTTCCGCCAGGAGAGAGCCGCTGATGGAATTTCCTTTTGAAACATGGCTTTTAAAGGCATAGGCCATACCGCCTGTTAAACCGCTGATGGATTTGACGCCTTTGCGGGAGCCGCTTTTTATGGAGGCTTTCATGACCTTGAGGTTTTCAGCCATTGAGGCATAGAGCGCCTCTTCACTTGTTTCCGTATCCTCGGCAGACTGCATAAGGCAGACTTTGGATATGGTTATATTCATATTTTGCGCCGCTTCAATAATTTCAGCGACAGAATCAAATTTAATCTCCATTTATACCTCCGTAAGTAAATATTATTGTTTAAGAAATTTTCTTTATATAACGTACGGATTTTATGCTTTGAAATTCCGCTATGGTTTTACAAATTCCTTCGGGGAGGATACCGTCCGTTTCAATAACCATAACGGCATCTCTTCCTTTTTGAGCGCGGAAAACCTTCATACCGGCGATATTGATTTTCATTGCGGCTATGAAATTTGTAACTGCCGCAACAGCTCCCGGCGCGTCTTCCTGTTCTATGATAAGAGTGTCATAATTTCCGGCAAAATCTACTGTTACATCGTTAAATTTCTGTATAATTATATTCCCACCGCCGACGGAAGCGCCTTGTAAGGCTATTTGCGCGCCACTTTCACCTTCGGCTTTAATTAAAATTGTATTGGGGTGAGCCTCGGGGATTTCCGTTTTTTCAAACGAATATTCCATTTGGCATGAAACGGCATCTTCCATAGAATTTTTTATTCTGGAATCATCGGGCTTATAGCCTAATAAACCGCCTATAACGGCTTTATCGCTGCCGTGGCCTTTATAGGTTTGGGCAAATGAGCCGTGAAAATATATTTCAGCTTTTTTAACCGGCTCGCCGAGAACGACTCTTGCGGTGTATCCTATTCTTGCTGCGCCTGCTGTGTGCGAGCTGGATGGGCCTACCATAATCGGCCCTACAATATCAAAAATGTTCATATGTCTTTCCTCATTTCTTAAAATTACATGGAAGTTTAAACGTATTTGCTGATTACGCGAAATACCTCTTCAACGCCGTTTTGTATGGGGGATTGCTCCATGGCGTTAATATATTTATCCCGCTGGGAATATAAATCTATTACTTCTAAAAGAAAATCGGCAGGATTTAAATTTTCTTCCTGCATTACTTTTGAAAAGCCTTGTTTTTCAAAAGAATCGGCATTTAATATTTGATCGCCGCGGCTTTGAGCCCTGGGAAGAGGAATAAGCATATGAGGCTTTTTCAAAGCCAGAAATTCAAATATGGAATTTGCGCCTGCCCGGGATACAACTATGTCGGAAAGGGCCAGAATATGAGGCAGTTCATCATTTAAATACTCAAACTGAGCATATCCCTGAACGGCTTGAAGGCTCTCATCAAAATTATTTTTACCGCATAAATGCACAATATGATAACTTTTCAAAAGGGAATCCAAGGCTTCTCTTAAAACGCTGTTTAATCTGGCAGAGCCTTGAGAGCCGCCCATAACGAGCAAAACGGGCTTTGCGCCTTCAAAGCCGCATATGCTCAAGCCAATGTCTGCCTTGCCTTCAAATAAGGCTTTGCGGATAGGCGTTCCCGTTAAAAAAACCTGTTTGTTTTTTATATGCGCCTGAGTTTCAGGAAAAGAGGCACATACAGCTTTGGCAAAGGGCGTGGTTATTCTGTTGGCAAGGCCCGGAGTAATATCCGATTCATGAAGCACTATGGGTATATTCAGAAATCTTGCGGCCATAACAACGGGTACGCTTACAAAGCCGCCTTTTGAGAAAACAACATCAGGCTCAATACGCTTTAAAAGGCTTACGCATTGGGCAAACCCCTTCACTACACGAAAAGCATCAGTGAAGTTTTTAATATCAAAATAACGGCGCATTTTACCGCTGGATATGCCATGGTACGGTATGCTTTCTTTCTCAATCAATTCCTTTTCCATACCGTTTTTGCTGCCTATATAGTATATTTTGAAATTTTTATCCTTAAGAGTTTTAAATAAAGCAATGTTAGGCGTAACATGTCCGGCGGTTCCTCCGCCGGTCATAACAATTTTTTTCAAATCAATTCCTCCCGAAAATCCCTTAAGAATAATTTAACCAATTATAATGAAAATGTAAAGAAAAAACCCGCATTATCTCAATTGAACGGTGAAAATAAATTCTATAGAGTTAAACTTATATATGAAAAAATTGTTGCATAGATAAGTAAAAACCCTTTATTTACTTAGGTTTAATGGCATATGGATATATATAAGCGCCAAAACTCCATAATAAACGCTAATAACTAAATATGAAAGTATAAGTTGTTAGCATAGCTGTTGATATGGTATACTGCTGATGAGAACATATGAAAGATATATGAGAGAAAATAGCATTTAACCGGGAGAATATGAAAAACCGGCGGATATATTTATAGCGTGGAATCTTGCAAATTAAGCATTATCAGGTTGATAAGGGAATGGTATTATAGTGAAAAAAGACATTATAATTTACATATTAGCTGTGTTATTTATATTTTCCGGCTGCGCAGAGCCGGTTAGAATACCTGCGGAGAGCCCTATGCCATCGGTTCTCGTTGTTGAAGAGGTTGAAGGGGCGGAGGAGCCTACGGCAAAGCCTGCGGTTGTTGAAGCGGAGACTGTTGTTGACCAGCTTTATAATGAATATGCAATAAGCCTTAATGTGAACCCTGAAACCGGAATAATAAAAGGAAACCAGAGAGTATCATATGTAAATAAAACAGGCAGGGAGCTTAGCGAAATATGCTTTAATGTTCCGCTCAATGCTTTCGCAATGGAATCGGGAGTTCAGCCGTATTTCAGCGATTTCAGGGCCAATATTTTCCGCGGTGAGAGAGATTACGGTTACATGAATATAACAGGTGCCATGTCTCATGGGTTAGAGGCCGGCTACAGCATAGAATCTACCCAGCTGAGAGTTCAATTGGAGGCGCCTCTTGGCGCCGGGAAAAAATGCGATGTCAGCATACAGTTTGAGGCATATGTTCCCAAGGTTAACCATAGAACGGGGTCCAACGAATATGCTATGTGGATGGGTGCATTTCTCCCCACCCTGTGCGTTTATGAAAATGGAGAATTTCGCTTTGATTTATACTATCCGGCAGGTGATCCTTTTTATACGGAGGTTGCCAATTACAGTGTGAATATAACGGCCCCTTCAAGCTATAAGGTGGTAGCAACGGGCGTTGAATCCATTAAAGAGGATGCGGGCTTTAATACATCATCTTTCAGCGCAAAACTTGTAAGGGATTTTACATTTGCTGTTTTAGACAATAGCTATACTAAGCTCAGCAAAAAAACTGAAACAGGGGTTAATATAAATTTCTACAGCCGCAGCCCTTACGAAAATGCAGAGAGCTTTCTATCCAATGCGGAGGTTTCGTGTGATTTTTTCGGCAAATATGTGGGCGCTTATCCCTACAGTAAAATAGATATTGTTGAAGCGGGGCTGTTTTTCGGCAGCGGAGCGGAATTTTCACAGGTTATATTTATGGATTCCAATTATATGTTTCAATCGGCGGCTTTAAAAACCATAGTTCATGAAATCGGCCATCAATGGTTTTATAATATTATAGGCAGTGACCAGATAAATTCAGCTTGGATGGATGAGGGCGTGGTTTCTATGCTACAGGAGAAAATATATTATCCTGAGTTACTGGATTTTCAAGCTAAGTTTGAATCGGAATATACCGCGCTTTCCGTCAGGCTGCCCAGCTTAATCAGCTTAAATCTTTCCGCGAATATTTCTGAGTATAAAGATTGGACAAATTATTATAATATACAATATACTAAAGGCAAGCTGATGGTATACAGCCTTAATATGAAAATGGGTGAAGAAAAATTCAGCGAATTTATAAAGACCTATTATGCAAATTACAGCTATAAGCAGGCAAGCCAAGAGGACTTTATAAATCTGGCGGAGGAAATATACGGCGAAAGCCTTGAAGGCTTTTTTGTTAGCTGGCTGGAGGATGAAAAGCTGCCGCCGCTTTATAATTAAGCCGGGTTATGGATATGAATTTAGTAAAGAATGAAATTCTGCAATATATTTAAATATTTTAAGCAATATTTTGCTTTTGCTATAAAAAAATCCTTAGGAGGATAAATATGAAAATTGCATCTGTTTTTGCTGCCATGCCGGGCGATCAAAGCGGCCTTTTAAGTATTAAAAATATTGTATCGGGAACACTTACTGATTTGGGGATAGAGCCGGAGGAAATTAATCTCGGCTACCGCAGCCTGCCGTATTATGACGGAATAAAATCGGAATATATGAATACGATTGCAGATGTAATAAGAGAGTCAAACGGTGTGATTATATATTTGAGTGCCAGCTTCGGCTTGCCCGGAGCTTTAATGCAAACGCTGCTGGAGCATTTCAGCTATCCTGAATATGCGGGGCTTATGAATGATAAAAATTGCTTTATAATAGCTAACTGCGATGATAATACAGGTGCCATGGCAATGTCTGCGATGGAGCTGGCAATATATAATATAGGCGCTTTCTCCGGTGCGAAAATTCTTGTAGATAAGAATTTTACGGATAAAATGGAGCCTGAAAGCAAAAACTTCATCTTGATTGAAAAACTTTGCGAAGATTATTACAGGGCGCTGCGCCAGCAGAGGGTAATGTACAGGCCGGCGGGAGCAGCTATTCAAACAAAAACACAGCAGCAGGCACAGGCCGCGCCTGTCGATGAGATGAAATATGATAACAATACATATGCCGCTAAGAATGATGAGCAGAAAATTCAGCCTGTTTATGATAAAAAGATTGCCGCTGCGCCTGTGCCGGTAGAAAATTTTACTGAAAGCCAGCAGCAGGATATTGAGGAAATTTCAAAGTTTTTTGCGAAGAAGTTTAAGATAAACGGTGAAGATAATCTGGAATTTAATGAAACAGTTTCCATTACAGGCGCTTCATCCGCTCCGAAAACAACCTTAGCCCAGAGAACCAGTGCGTTGACTCATCATTATAAAGCAGGCCAGGCAGATGGTTTAAAGGCCGTTATTGCCCTTAGCATCAGCGGAAAGGACGGGTTTGAAGGCCATATAGATATAGATGGAGCGGATTGCGATTTTTCCGTGGGAACGGCAGAGGCTTCAGATGTTTCCATAATTGCGGAAAGCGGTAAATGGAGCGAGATAATAAAGGGCAAAACTACCGCGCAGAAAGCCTTTATGGTTGGGCAAATTAAAGTCAGGGGTAATTTTGTGCTTTTAAGCAAGTTCGACCAGCTATTCGATTTTGGCAGAAGCAATGACTAAGGGGTAATACGGAAAATCCCTTAACTTTTAACTTGATTTTTTTGCGGATAAGGACGATAGAAAAATCAGTAAGTATGTGTATTATAAATTGATGATTTAATCCAAGGAGGGTAAAAATGAAACGTATAAGTATAAAATCAGCAGTATTTGGATTTATTGTGGGGGCTTTGGTTACAACGAGCGTTACGGCATTCGGCCTTGTTTATGCCAGCGGGCAGGTGGAAGCATGGCTACAGGATAAGCAGGTAAGAATTGCGGTTGACGGTTCTACGGTTGCTTTGCCGTCTGATATGCATATTATAGCTTATGACAACAGGGTTTATACACCTGCAAGGCTTGTGGCGGAAGCGCTGGGAGCTACTGTAGAGTGGGATGAAAAAATGCAGACGATTAGAATAACTCCACCTGAGCCTGAAATTATTGAGGTTGAAAAAATAGTGGAAAAAGAATCGGGCCAATCTTCAAGCAGTTCAGGCGCTAAATACTATTACAGCCCGCTGCCTATACGTGCCGTTAAAGAAAATGTCCATATAAATATAACGAAAGTGGAGTTTTATAATTCCAGAACAGAGTTATATATGGATTTTGAAAATAACAATGACAATCCTGTAATGTTTATAAAAGAGCAGTCTTATATTGAATGTGACGGTGTGAAATATACAATACTGGAAGACTATGCAGGCAGATTTGACAACACAACTACTTCATTCTATAAAGAAAAAGATATGAGGCTGATTTTTGACGCGGTGCCTAAGGATGCCAAGGAGATAAAGCTCAACCTTGTAATGGAGCTTTACAGGAGAGATTATCATACAAATGAATATCCTGTAATTCATTTTGAATTTTATATAGATCCTAGGGATCAGAGCTTCTTTGATTACAATTAATATTTATTTTAAACTTATATGCTATTTTAACAGTCTCCTTAATGGAGGCTGTTAATTTTGCGATAACCATTGTTTTCCGGTGATTTTTAAAGGGGAAATTGATATTTGAAAGCATATTCGGCAATACCGGGGGTGTTTTATGGATAAAAATATTATATTGCATGGTGAAAAGGTTGATTTGGTAAGCTCCACGATAGAGCTGTGGCATGAGTTTTATTCAGGCTATGTCATCGACCCTATTATGGACGATAATCCCTATACATATGATTTTGAAAGGATCGAAGAGGCATATTATTTACGTATATGCGATAGCTCAAGGCTTTATTTTTCTATTATGAAGGATAGAAAAGTAATAGGGCAGATTTATTTAAAGCATATGGATATGGATAAGATGGAAAGTGATTTCGGCATTAGCCTTATAAATGATTCCGTTAAAGGAAAGGGCTATGGAACAGAGGCGATTAAGCTGCTTATAGATTACAGCGCCAATGTGCAGGGCTTTAAGAGCATAATTGCAGATTCAGTTCACAGAAATATTAGAAGCCAGCATGTGCTTGAAAAATTAGGCTTTATATATACTCGTGAGGATGAGGTATTTAAATATTACAGGCTGGAGCTATAATATAGGGGTGAGGGCTTAATCAGAGGTGCGGATAAATGAGAAAATTGATTGTTTTACTGAATGTACTTGCAATTATTCTAACGGCTTGCGGCACAGGCAAAGCGGCTGAAAGTAAAGTTTTAACCGGATATATGGTTATTGATGGTGACAAGCTATATTTAGATGAGGTTGAGATTGTTGAAAGAGAGGATACCGACAGAATATCAGAGCTTAAGCTGGGAGAATCGGATATGCCCGGCGGATATTTTATTCGCGATTTGGAGGAAGAGCGGCTAGAATTTGAATTATCGAATAAAACTACTTATACCTTTGTTGATTTTAATATGCTTTTTATTAAGGATGAAAAGGCGGACAGGCTTTATACGACTGATAAAAAAGACGAGTTCATAGAGCATTTGGAAACCTCTTATTATGATTCGCCGCCGGCTCAGAGGGTTCCGTTTTTTGTTGAGATAAAGGAAGGTAAAGTAATAAATATCACTGAGGAATTTAGCTTTACGATTTAATTTAACAGGAACTGAGTGCAGCTTTGCTAAATCCGGAATGAAAAGCGGCAGGAAGAAACATTTACGCTTCTTTCTGCCGTTTTATACACAGGTATATTTGCTTTGCCGATAAATTCCTTTCGGAATGGATAAAATATAACTGTTAGAAATAATGAGGTTTTTTTAATTGTTATTTAGCCTCAAAGCTGTCACATTCTGTATCGGCCTTGCAGCAGGCGCTTGGTGCTGTGTTACCAACGATAATGTCGTTTAATGAACAGTTGCAGGCGCTGTTATATTTGCAGGTTCCTACGTTGCATTTAATTGTTGAGCTCATTAATATCATCTCCTAATAATAATAGCTAATTGATAGCCATGGTTATTTTGCTTCAAAATATTGTTTTTATACTTTGCGAGAAATAGTCAGAAAATTTGGAATATTGAATGTAAGTGAATATTGCTAAATCAATAAGATTTATTTATAATATTTTTAAAGGTTTTTTCTTTATCCAATGCCGTTTATGCGGTAAAAAACTAAGAGGAAGAGTGAAAATTATGAGATTATCTGAAAGCGGACTTCAGGTTAAAGAATCATCTACTTTGGCAATAACCGCAAAAGCAAAGAAAATGGCTTCCGAAGGTATTGATTTAGCAGCTTTTACAGCAGGCGAGCCGGATTTTGATACTCCGGAGCATATTAGAGATGAGGCTATCAGAGCTATTAACATCGGCTTCACAAGATATACACCTGCAAGCGGTACATTGGATTTGAGAAAAGCTATTTGTGACAAAATTAAAAGAGAAAACGGCTTATCCTATGAGCCATCTCAAATCGTTGTTTCAAACGGTGCAAAACATTCCCTTACAAATGCTTTCATGGCTATTTTAAACCCAGGTGAAGAAGTTATCGTTCCTGAGCCGTACTGGCTGAGCTATCCTGAAATGGTTCATATTGCAGGGGGCAAGCCTGTTTCTCTTAAAAGCAATCCTGAAAACGGATACAAAGTTACAAGAAAAGATCTTGAATCAGTATATACAAGCAAAACAAAGGCTTTAATCCTCAATTCTCCAAATAATCCTACAGGTGCTGTTTATACAGAGGCGGAGCTTAAGGAAATCGCTGATTTTGCTGTTGAACGAGATATTTTTGTTATAGCTGATGAAATTTATGAGAAACTCGTTTACAGCGGCACAAAGCATGTAAGCATCGGCGGCTTTAATGAGGAAATTTATAAGAGAACAATATTAATCAACGGCTTCTCCAAAGGCTATGCTATGACAGGCTGGAGACTCGGCTATGCGGCAGCTACTAAAGATGTTGCTGAGGTTATGGGCAATATTCAAAGCCATATGACATCAAACCCTAACAGTATAACTCAAATGGCGGCTGTTGTAGCTTTAAACGGCGACCAGTCCAGCGTTGAAACTATGAGAGTGGAATTTGAAAAGCGCAGAGATTATATCTGTGATAGAGCTGCTCAAATTCCTCATATTAAATTTAACAGACCTGACGGCGCTTTCTATCTCTATTTAGAAGTTTCAGGGCTTTACGGCAAAAATGTTAAAGGCAAAGATATTAACAGCGCTTCAGATGTGGCTGATGTTTTAATCAATGATTACAATACAGTAGTTGTACCATGTGCAGACTTTGGCGCGCCGGACCATATGCGCCTTTCCTATGCTATATCTATGGATGATATTAAAAAAGGCATGGACAGAATTGAGAATTTCGTTAAAGAAAATTACTAATAAAAATTCGGTTAAATCCTATTGGATTTAACCGAGCGAGCCGCTTTTCCCTAAGACGGGCGAGTCCCGCTTTGCGGATTCCATTTGGAAAACTCTTCGTTTCCCAAACCTTTCCGCTTATCCAAGGCAAGATAATACGATAATAGATAAAAACAGCCTTCCAATAGAAGGCTGTTTTTATGCACAAAAAAGGCGCATATTATGCGCCTTTTTTAATTTCACTAACTTATTACATACTCCTGAACAGGCCGATAACTTTGCCCAGCACAACAACTTCATCTGAAATAATGGGATCAAACAGCGGGCTTTCAGGTTGGAGCCTTATGTAAGTGCTTTCTCTGTAAAAAGTTTTAACCGTTGCCGAATCATCAATTAGTGCTACGACGATATCGCCGTTATTGGCATCGGGCTGGCGCCTTACAAGAACAAGGTCATTGTGGAGAATACCGGCTTCAATCATAGAATCACCGACAACGCGAAGCATAAAGCAGTCATAATTGTTGACAACATTAGTTGGCATAGGGAAATAATCTTCAACATTCTCTATGGCGGTTATGGGGATACCGGCGGTTACTTTGCCTACTATAGGTATGTTCACAGCGCTTCTCAATCCCGAATAAAAGCTGTCATCCATAATCTCAATAGAGCGGTTTTTACTGGGTGAGCGCCTGATATAGCCGCGGTCTTCCAAGGTTTGAAGATGGGCATGTACAGTTGATGTACTCCTTAAATTGGCGAACTCGCAAATTTCCCTTATAGAAGGCGGATAGCCCTTTGTACGTATTTGATCTTTTAAAAAGTCCAAAATTAATTGCTGGTTTTTACTCAAAGGTTTGGACAATTAAAACACCTCCAATCATCTATTTTAAAAATCGTAAATATCAATCCAGTCTTCCCAAACGGAAAGATAAACTTGCAGTGTGAAAGAAAAGATAGGTATTTCCTTTTTATTTTCGGCTTTTTTTGTAAAAAAGTTAAGCTCAACAATTCCAAACAAATATTTTTTTGCGTTTTAGGCGAAAATTTATACAAATATTTTATCACACAAAAGTGAAAAAATCAAACGAATGTTCAAATAAATGCGAATTTTATGTGGTTTTAAGCCTTTTTTTGCGTATTTTGACAAATTTAATATAATTATTTGACTAAACATTGTATAATAGCAGATATTGTATAATATTTTTTTGCTCAGCAAACAATATAGCCGAGAGAAAAATGTTTACGATGGGAAAGTTTATTTTCGTAAAATTTATATTAAATTTAGCGGGTGAAATAAGGAGGCTATTTTGGACATAACGGAAAAAACAAGATATATAAATATAAAAATTATACCGGATTCTAAGTTTAAAACCGCAGGTATATGCTTAATGCTGCGCAGGCCCCTTAAAAGGGGAGAGGCAACGCTTAATTCGCTTTTGGCAAATGTTTTAGGCAGCGGCTCTATGAAGTATGCGAATCTTTATGAAATTAATAAGTATATGGAAGAATTATATGGGGCGGTTTTCAGCTGCCAGGTGGTTAAAAAGGGCGAATTTCAGGTGATTCGCCTGTATATTGAGTTTATTACGGTTCTGGATGAGGAAATTATGATTAAGGCTGTGGAATTTTTGAGGGAAATTCTTTTGAATCCCCTTATTAATAACGGCAGCTTTGATGAGGAAACCGTTGCAAGCGAAAAGGAACAGCTCCGCGATGCCATAGAAGAGCGCATTAATGACAAAAATGAATATGTAAGGCTGAAATGTGTTGAAAAAATGTGCACTGAGGAGCCTTTTGGCATATATGCAGACGGGTATGAGAAGGATTTGGACAAAATAGATGCAAAAAGCCTTTACTGCCATTATAAAAACATAATAAAATCCACCGCTCTGGAATTTATAGCAACGGGAAATGTTGATGAAGAGAAATTTGCCAAACTTGCAGAGCAGAATTTTACAAACAATGATTTCAGGCCGGCTATGCTGAGGGTCAATGATACTATCTACAAGCCGCAGCCTATGAAAAGCTATGAAGAAAAGCTGGATATTAATCAAAGCAAAATTTGTATGGGTCTTCGGGCGGATTGCACTTATAAGGGCAAGGAGTATCAGGCTATACTTGTGCTTAATGAGATTTTAGGCGGCTCGGGTAATTCAAAACTTTTCATGAATTTACGGGAAAAGGATAGCCTGTGCTATAATATTTTTTCATTTGTTTACAGGGCAAAGGCTATGCTGATGATTCAATCAGGGGTTGAAAATGATAATGTGGAAATTGCCATAGTAAAAATCAATGAGCAAATTGAAAATATGAAAGCGGGCAATATAACAGATGATGAAATTAATATGGCAAAGCAGGGGCTTATTTCGCATTTTAAGAATATGGCTGATTATCAGGGCTCTCTGCTGGATTTCTATTATACCCAGCATATTCTCTCTGATAATGAGACAGCGCAGGATATGATAGAAGGCATAAGGTCTGTTAATATAGATGATATAACGGCTATGGCTAAAACGCTTTATACAGATGTAATTTATGTTCTGAAGGGGGTAGAAAATGGAGAAAACGCTTGAAAGCAAAAGCCTTAAAGAGTCCATGATTGTAAGAACTCTGCCCTCGGGTCTTAAATGCTTTATTATACCAAAGGCCGGCTTTACGGAAAAACATGCCATGCTTTGTGTGGATTTCGGCTCGATGGATTTGGAATTTGAAGCAGACGGTAAGAAAATAACAACTCCCGAGGGCATTGCGCATTTTCTTGAGCATAAGGCTTTTGAAGATGAAAAGCTGGATTATTTTGATGAGTTTACAAAATTAAGCGCAAATGTAAATGCCTATACAAATTTCAATTCCACAGTCTATTATTTCAGCGCTAATGAGAATTTTAAAACTTGTCTGGAATTGCTCTTTGATATGGTATTGAATCTTTATGTTACTGAAAAAAGCGTTGAAAAGGAAAAAGGCATTATTGAGCAGGAAATAAGTATGTATGATGATGACCCCAGCTGGCGGGTTTATTTCAACATGCTCCAGCGGCTGTACACAAATTCTCCTGTGCGCAATGAAATAGCGGGGAGCGCCGAATCCATAGCGCGGATTGATGTAAAATTACTGAGAAAATGCTTTGAGAGCTTTTATAATCCTGCCAACATGGCTTTGGTTTGCGCAGGGGATTTTGATATAGATGAGATTTTCGGCGTTGCAGATAAAAAGACGCAGAATTTAAAATCGGTGAATATTGTAAAAATATACCCTGATGAACCTGTTAAAATAGCTCCAGGCAAGGATGTATATGAAAAAATGTCTGTTTCAAAGCCACTTTTCTGCCTTGGGTATAAGGATATGGTTAAGCCGGATAAGCTCCATGATATGGTAAGTACAAAAATACTGCTTGATATTATTTCAGGCGGCAGCAGCGAGCTTTATAATAGGCTTTACAGGGACGGCTTGCTTGACAGCGGCTTTGGAATGGATTACAGTAATGGGAGCTGTTATGCGACTGCCATGTTTTCAGGTGCTTCAAAGGATGTAGAAAAAGTTTGCGCTGAAATAGCAAAAGCCATTGAAAATATAAAGACTTCAGGTGCGGATAAAGATGTTTTTCAGCGCATACGCAAGAAGCAATTGGGCAGGTATTTGAGAAGTTTCAATTCCGTCAGCACCATAGCAGGTATGCAGGCTGATTTTTATACAAAAGGATTTAATATTTTTGATATTGCAGAAGTTATGGAAAGCATTGGAATAGACGATATTAATAATAGGGTGAATGAATGTTTCAAAAACGATAACTTTTGTTTATCCGTTATAGATAAAGTTAAATAGGCTGGTGATAGTATGGAAGTTATGCCTCAGGCATGGTTTGTTAATCTGGATATAAAAATAAATAATCTTCCCAAGGTTTTTTTGAATTTTCTTGGCGTTGATATATACTGGTATGCCATTATAATATGCTTCGGCATTATAGCGGGTATATTATATGCTATGTATGAAGCCAGGAGAACCGATCAGGACCCGGATGATTATATTGACTTTTTCTTTCTGGCATTTGTGATGGCAATTGTCGGCGCAAGGCTGTATTATGTTGTATTTAACTGGCAGCTTTATGCAAATGATATGGCAAGTATATTTAATTTGAGAAGCGGCGGGTTGGCCATATACGGCGGTATTTTAGGCGGTATTTTGGCGGCTGTTATTTTCGCAAAGCGTATGAATAAAAGTTTCTGGCTGCTTGCGGATACGGCGGCGCCGGCTTTGATTTTAGGGCAGGCGATCGGAAGATGGGCGAATTTCTTCAACCGCGAGGCTTTCGGTGGATATACGGAATCGCTCTTTGCGCTGCGCTATAAGGCTGTTAATGTAATATATATTCCTCAGGATATATTTGAAAAAATGATGAATATAAACGGCGTTGACTATATTCAGGTTCAGCCGACTTTCCTTTATGAATCCGTTCTTAATCTAAGTTTGTTTATTTTACTTAATATATTGAAACACAGAAAAAGTTTTGACGGGGAAGTTTTCTGGGCATATCTTCTGGGATACGGGGTTATACGCTTCTTCATAGAGGGCATGAGAACCGATCAGCTTATGTTTTTCGGCACAGGAATACCTGTAAGTCAGGCATTATCGATTATTCTGGCGGTTTTATCCACAGTTATGATCGTTAAAACCAAGATGAACCCTCCTGTAAAAAAGATAGAGGTAGAATAAAAGGTTTTAAATTCGAGAAATGTAAAGTTTTTGTTGTAAATGCCATATGGTTATGGTATTATATATTTGCTTTGTAAAATTATAGCTTGCGCTCGGATAACGGATTTCCCAACCGTAGGTCTTGGCGTATAGGTTAATCATTTATCGGGAGGACATCATTATGATGAGAGAAAAAAAGGAAATAGTTGCACAATTCGGCAGAGATGAAAATGATACCGGTTCACCGGAGGTTCAAGTTGCTCTTTTAACTGAGAGAATCAACCATCTTACTGAACATCTCAAAATGCACAAGAAAGACCACCACTCAAGGCGAGGTCTTTTGAAAATGGTAGGCCAGCGTAAAGGTCTTCTTGATTATATCAGGAATAAAGACGTAGTAAAATATCGTGAGCTTATTGCAGAGTTGGGATTAAGGAAGTAATAGGTACTTTAGGCGCCCCACAAGCATGGGGCGCTTCTTTCGTACAAATATGTTGTTGCTTTTTATTAGTATGGATTGAAAAATTGAAAATCAGCCATAATGAAGCTATGAAAACAGTTTCTTTTACGCTTCCTGAAGAAGATTTAATGCCCTGAGCATTGCATTTTCTTTGGGAAGGGTGCTGTTAGGGGCAAATATTGCCCAATGCTTCGGTTGGCTTAAAATTAACCGAAAGGATTGAAAGTATGTACAAAACATTTAAAATGGATTTGGCAGGCCGCGATTTCGTTGTGGAAATAGGCCGTATCGCCGAGCTTGCATCAGGCGCAGCTTTAATTAGATATGGAGAGACAACTCTTGTTGTATCCGCTACAGCCAGCGAAAAACCGAGAGACGGTATTGATTTCTTCCCGCTCTCAATTGATTATGAGGAAAAACTCTATGCGGTAGGTAAAATCCCAGGCGGGTTTATTAAGAGAGAAGGCAGGCCAACAGAGCATGCCATTTTAACATCAAGGGTTATCGACAGGCCAATCAGACCGCTGTTTCCTAAAGATTACAGAAATGATGTTGCAATCGTTGCGACAGTTCTCAGCGTTGACCAGGATGCCAGCCCTGAAGTAGCGGCTATGATAGGTGCTTCAATTGCATTGTCTATATCAGATATACCTTTTATGGGCCCTACAGCTGCTGTAAATGTCGGCATGGTTGATGGTAAATTTATGATTAACCCTGATGCCGCTCAAAGGGCGCAGAGCCGCCTTGCGCTTACAGTTGCTTCAACAAGAAATAAGGTTATGATGATTGAAGCCGGCGCAAACGAAGTGACAAATGATGAAATGATGGAAGCTATTATGCTGGCTCATAAAGAGAATCAGAAGATTGTAGCATTTATTGATGAAATAGTTAAAGAAGTTGGCGTTGCTAAGCATGCTTATGAAGAAAAAGGCGTTCCTGCTGATTTCTATGCTAAAGTTAAAGAAATAATTACTGATGCACGTATGGAACATGCTGTATTTACAGATATGAAGCAAGTCAGGGAATCAGCTCTTTCTGAACTTAAAGTGGAAGTTTCTGAAAAAATGCTTGCAGAAGGCTTCTGTGATGAAGATACGTTGAAAGCTCTCCTTGGTGATGCTGTTTACAAGTTTGAGAAAGAAACCGTTCGCCGTATGATCTTAAAAGATCACAAGCGTCCTGATGGTCGCAGACTTGATGAAATCAGAACATTATCTGCTGAGATTGATGTAGTTCCTAGGGTTCACGGTTCTGCTCTTTTCTCAAGGGGGCAAACACAGGTTCTTACAATTGCTACATTAGGCTCTATGGGCGAGGTTCAAAGACTTGACGGCCTTGATGAAGCGGAAGAAACTAAAAGATATATGCACCATTATAATTTCCCAAGCTACTCTGTTGGTGAAACAAGACCTTCCAGAGGCCCCGGCAGAAGAGAAATCGGCCATGGTGCTTTAGCGGAAAGATCGCTCCTTCCTGTGCTTCCTACAGAAGAAGAGTTCCCATATGCTATGCGCCTTGTTTCAGAAGTTTTAAGCTCTAACGGCTCAACAAGCCAAGGCAGCGTTTGCGCTTCATCATTGTCTCTCATGGCGGCAGGCGTGCCGATTAAGAACCCTGTAGCCGGTATTTCCTGCGGACTTGTAACAGGCTCAGGCGGGGACGATGATTATGTTCTTTTGACTGACATTCAGGGTCTTGAAGATTTCTTCGGCGATATGGACTTTAAAGTTGCCGGGACGAAAAACGGAATTACAGCTATTCAGATGGATATTAAAGTTGATGGCCTTACAGAAAAAATCATAAGAGAATCTCTTGAAGATACATTGAAATCCAGAATGTTCATTCTTGATGAAATAATGAATAAATGTATACCGGCAGCTAAGCCTGAGATTTCAGAACATGCGCCTAAAATCGCAATGGTTAAAATCAATCCTGAAAAATTGGCTGAGGTTATTGGCTCAAGGGGTAAAACAATCAAGCGCATTATGGAAGATTCCGGTGTTGACAAGATTGACACAGAAGATGACGGCAGGATTTTCGTTTGCCACAGCGATATGAACAAAGTTCGCAAGGCAATTGATATTATTAATGCTATTGTTATGGATCCGGAACCGGGCAAAATTTACACCGGTAAAGTAACGAGACTTATGACTTTCGGCGCTTTTGTTGAAATAGCGCCTGAAAAAGAGGGTCTTGTGCATATTTCCAAGCTGGCAAAAGAACGCGTTAATAAAGTGGAAGATGTTGTTCAGGTTGGAGACATTATAATGGTTAAATGTACAGAGATAGATGAGCAGGGCAGAATCAACCTTTCCAGAAAAGACGCTTTGCCTAAAGAAGACTAATTTTAAGAAAACATGTTTTTGCGGCGGAGCAGGTAATTGCTCCGCCGTTTTGTCGTTTTGATAGAGAGAGGGATTGTACATGTTAGATTGCAAAGTTTACAGATTTGGGGAATTGAAAAATTATAAGTATGCGGATATTCTCGCGAGGCATAAGGGCAAATGGATTTTTTGCAAACATAAACAAAGGGATACATGGGAATTCCCCGGCGGGCATATTGAGGCTGGTGAAACTCCCTTGGAAGCTGCTAAGAGAGAACTGTTTGAAGAAACAGGTGCCGTTAAATTTGATATTTACCCTCTTTGCGATTACCACACTTGGGGAGAATTTAACGGTGCGGAAATAAATGGCAACGGGCAAATGTATTTTGCTAACGTGTATAGTTTGGGCCAGCTGCCTCCTGATAGTGAAATGGAAATGATTGATTTTTTTGAGGAGCTTCCGAGTAATTTGACTTATCCAGAGCATACGGATGCTGTTTTTCCCCTTGCTATAGAAGAAAGTAAGAAATCACAGAGTATGGATGCGATTAATATGCAGCATGAATTTTTCATCAACAAAGTAGAAGGCGCAGAGGATTTAGAACTTCCCAAATATCAGACGGAAGGCTCTGCCGGTGCGGATTTGCGGGCCAATGTGCATGAGTCTGTGCTGATTGCACCCGGCGAGTTTAAGGCGATACCTACAGGCATACGCATTTCCATACCCGGAGGTTTTGAGGCGCAAATACGCCCCAGAAGCGGTTTGGCGGCCAATTACGGCATAACTACGCTTAATTCACCGGGAACGGTTGATTCGGATTACAGAGGGGAAATTAAGGTTATACTGATTAACCACAGCAAAGCGGTTTTTGAAATTACAAGAGGTTTGCGGATTGCTCAAATGGTAATTGCGCAGGTCTGTCAGCCTGAGTTTGTATTGGTAGAAAATTTGGATAAAACTCAAAGAGGCGAGGGTGGCTTTGGGCATACAGGCTTGACAAAATAGCATATTATGAATACAATGGAATGTAGAGTGGGATATTTAAAAACGCAATATAGAATATAACGATTTGAGGTTATTATGGGTAAAGAGGAATACGATGATGTTTATGACAAAATAGTTAAGGGATTTGAACCAGGGGCAGATGTGAATATTCTTGCAAATATTGACAGCTATAACGATGAGATGACTATATCTCAGGTTGTCAGGTTTTTTGAGCGGCAGGGGTTGAATTTTACAAAAACAATGATTCAAAATTATGTAAGAGTCGGCATTATACCGCCACCGGTTGAAAAAAGGTATTATATTAAAAAGCATTTGATACTTTTGGCTATGATTGATAATTTAAAGGATATTTATTCTCTGGAAGAAATTGGCAAGCTCTTTAAGCCGATTATGCGCAATGTGGAAATATTTGACGATGATGTTATGGATATGGTTAGAGTTTATTCCGAGTTCCAGTCTATTTATAGTGACAGTATGCAGGGCTTGCTTAAAAGATTACCGGAAATAGTTGAAAGCTCACTTTTGAAAGCACAGGATGCTGTTGAAGTAGAAAGCGATAAAATGGAAGCGGCATATTTTCTTTCTTTACTTTCGTTGATGGTAAGAACCATTGTTGCAAAAAAAATTGTAAAAAATATGATGGATAACGAAGACTGTAAAAACTAATAATACTTTAAAGCGGTTTTGATAAACAATCTATGCAGTTATTAAAACAATCAATAAATTAGACCGCTTTTGGAGGTTATTATTATGAGAATACGGCCTATAGATTGGTTTTGTTTGACTTTGGTCATAGTCGGTGCTATAAACTGGGGATTAATCGGTTTTTTTCAATATGACTTGGTAGCAGCTGTTTTTGGCGGAATGCAGGGTGCGCTTTCAAGGCTTATATATGTTTTGGTCGGCGCATCGGGGATTTATTGCTTGACAATGTACGGAAGAGTCAGTCGGCGAGAAATTTAGTTAGAAAATTTGTGATTATTCAAATAAAGGCCACTATTATCATTTTGGTAATGGTGGCTTTTTGTATAGCATGGGCTATTTACAGATGATTTTAATATTTGGGAGAAAGTGTTTAATACCGCTTATTTCAAATCAGGGTAGAATTATCAGAAGTTTATGTTTTGTGCCGATATATAATATGTTGGTTTAATTTCTTTTCGCATAAAGGGTAGGGGTATTATATGAGCAATGTTATTCACAGCAATCAGGAGCTTTGTGTAGGCTGTAACAGATGCACAAGGGAATGTCCCATAGAAATGGCTAATTACATCGTTTTAGACGAGGATGAGCGTATAAAGGTGCGCATTGATAATACAAAATGTATTGCCTGCGGAAGATGTATTTCTGTTTGCAAGCACGGCGCCAGATACTATGTTGATGATATGAAGGATTTCTTTAACGATTTGGATTGCGGAGTGGAAATATCTGTTATTGCAGCGCCTTCTATTATAACAAATTTTCCTCAATATAAACGGATTTTTACATGGCTTAAAAACAAAGGTATAAATATGATATATGATGTGTCCGCAGGCGCTGATATATGCGTTTGGGCGCATTTACAATATATGGCGGCAAATTCTCCGGGTCCGATTATAACTCAGCCATGCGCTTCTGTGGTGTCTTACTGTGAAATTCACAGGCAGGAGCTTTTAGAATACCTTTCTCCGGTGCAAAGCCCCATGGCCTGTACGGCAATATATATGAAGCAGTATAAAAACTTGCCGGGTAAAATTGCGGCTCTATCACCATGTATTGCAAAGAGCAATGAATTTGAAGATATAAAAATTATTGATTATAATGTTACATTTGCTAAACTTGAAGAGTATATAGAGTCAAACAATATTGCGCTGCCTGTTGAAGAAACAGAATTTGACAATCCTAAGGCAGGCTTCGGCATGCTGTTTCCTCTGCCCGGAGGCTTAAAAGAAAATATAGAATTTTTTGTGGGAAAGAAGCTCCGCATAGATTGCTCTGAGGGCAGCTCTGTATATAAAAACCTTGACAGGTATATGCAGACTGAAAAAGAGAACCTGCCCGATATATTTGATGTGCTGAACTGTGAAAACGGGTGCAGCATCGGTTCGGGCTGTGTGTCTAATAAAAACATTTTCCAGATTAGAGGCGCTGTGGACAGAGTAAGGCAGGAAGCCATAGGCAAGCGCGAGCCTGCGAAATTCAGCGAAAAGCATATCCCGTTTAACGAGATACTCGATGTGAGTCATTTTTTGAGAGAATATAAACCGATACACACCACCTCCGCCGATGTTTCCGAAGGGGATATACAAAACGCATTCAGGCTGATGGATAAGCTCACATATGAGCAGCAGAATTTTAACTGCGGGGCATGCGGATCTAATACTTGCAGAGATATGGCGAGAAAAATTGCGCTGAAAATCAATATTCCGATTAATTGCATTGTTAAATCCAAAGATGACATTCAAACAGAGCATGAAAAAAATGAAAAACTTTATTTGCGCAATACGAAATATATTGAGCTAATACGTATGATAGGCGAGAATATGGTTGCCAATGAAGAGGAAAGCCATATTGAAATGGTGCAAAATTCCTTACAGGCAATGTGCTTTGCTTTAAATGCGGATTCATGCAGTATATGGAAAAATTCCATGGATGAGGATGGAAAATATTTTAGCAAAGAAATATTTGCATGGCCGCCGAAAAATATGGAAAATGCGGCTATATTCCATGAAGAGCTTTTGGCGGATTGGGCCGAGGCTATGAGAGATGCAAACGCTTTGAACAAAATAAAATCTGAATTAAATGATTCGGAAAAAGAGATTTTTGCGGGATTCCCGTCAGGTTCAATTATGGCTGTGCCTGTTATGGTTAAAAATGAATTTTGGGGCGTAATATCCGTTTTCGGAAATGAAGAGAGCTTATTTGATAATGAGGATATTTCAGTGACCCATGCCAGCGGCCTTCTCATAATATCCAATATATTAGAGAGGGAAATTGCTAAAAGAAAAATGGAAGCGGATCATATGGTTAAAACGCTGGAGGCGGTTTCTCTGACAGACCAGTTAACGGGCGTTTTCAACCGCCGCTATTTGGTTTCTGCCATAAATGAGGAAATGCGCTCATCTTTCGACAGTGGAGATCCTATGGTGCTTTCGATGATAGATGTGGACCGGTTCAAGAGCATAAACGATGATTTCGGCCACAGCTATGGCGATGAGGTATTAATAAGGCTGGCCTCCATTATAAAAGGGAATTTGGGGAAAAATGAGATTTTCGGACGTTATGGCGGTGAGGAATTTGTTATAATATTTAAAAATTCTCAGCTTGCGCAGGCTGAAGAGAAGATGGAAGAAATAATGAACCATATCAGGAAGACGGAATGGAAGTGCGAAAGGATTGTAACTATAAGCTGCGGCTTGAGCGAATATAAAAAAGGCATTTATTTCTCTAATTTTATAGAAGAGGCAGACAGAAATCTTTACAAGGCAAAAGAGGGCGGCAGGGATATGCTGATTTGCTGAGGAAATTATACAAATACTATGTTATATTAAAAGCATCTGTAACGGGTGCTTTTAATTTTTGCGAGCCGCAATGCGAATTAATATATTAACGCTATATTATCAATAGACGATAGAATCTTACTTTCATACGAATCGACTTAAATGTTTTTTTGTTGTATAATATTCCGGATGAGAAAAATTTGCGTTCCGGCTGAAATAAAGCTCGGCTTATTTAGTTTTTATAAATGTGAATATTTGAGGTGAAGTTTTGAAAATTGTTTTATGTGCGATCAATTCTAAATTTATACACTCGTCTCTTTCTGTCAGATGCTTGTATTCCTATGCTAAGGGCATGGAAGAAAATATTGAAATTTGCGAATTTACAATAAACAATTCCGCAGATTATATTTTAAGTGAAATTTATAAGACAAAAGCCGATTGCGTGTGCTTTTCCTGCTATATATGGAATATGGAATTTGTTAAGCAATTATGCGCGGATATTGAGAAAATCATGCCGGGGGTTAAAATTATTATCGGCGGCCCGGAGGTGAGCTTTCCACCGTTTGATTTGGATGATTATAATGCGGATATTATTTGCTGCGGTGAAGGCGAGGAAACTTTTAAAGAGCTGGCGGAGCATTTTATTCGCGGAAATATCAGGCTTGAGGATATAGACGGTATAGTTTATAAAAAAGATAAAGATATTATTATCAATAAGCCCAGACAATTGCTTTCTATGGATTTGCTGCCTTTTCCCTATGAAAATATCGAAGGGTTGGAAAATAAAATAATTTATTATGAAACTGCCAGAGGCTGCCCGTATAACTGTGCTTATTGCTTATCTTCAACCATAGAGGGTGTGCGTTTTTTAGATATGGATACAGTTTATGCCCAACTGGATTTTTTTCTTGAAAACAAAGCCCGTCAGGTGAAATTTGTAGATAGGACATTTAACTGCCATAAGGAAAGAGCCGTAAAAATTTGGCAATATATAATTGAAAATGACAACGGATATACGAATTTCCATTTTGAAATAGGCGCGGATTTGCTGGAGGAGAGCCATATACAAATTTTGGCGAAAGCAAGAGAGGGCTTGATCCAGTTTGAAGCAGGGGTTCAGTCTACAAATCCTGGTACGCTTGAAATGATTTGCCGTACAATGGATTTGGAAGAGCTGTATAAAAATGTGCTGAGTATTAAGGCTTTGGGAAATATTCACCTTCATCTGGATTTAATTGCAGGCTTGCCGCTGGAAGGCTATGTATCTTTTGAGAAATCCTTTAACGATACATTTAAGCTAAGGCCGGAAATGTTGCAGCTGGGCTTTTTAAAAGCGCTTAAGGGCTCGGCCTTGCGCAAGGATGCCGATAAATATGGGCTTGTTTATAAGAAGAATGCGCCTTATGAGGTTTTATATACAAATGATATTTCTTATGATGAGATTTTGAAGCTAAAAGGCGTTGAAAATATTTTAGAAACGTATTATAACAGCAATTTATTTGAAAAATCTCTGGAATATTTATTGGCGGATTATGAATCAGCATTTAAGTTTTTTGAGGAATTTTCATTTTATTGGAGTGATAACGGATACGATAAAATTTCACATACGAAGCAGAAGCTATTTGAGATATTATATCAATTTGATAGGCGCTGTGAAGAAAAGGCGTATTTAAAGGATTTTATCAAATTCGATATGTTTATGAATGAAAATGTTAAAAGCCTGCCTGAGTGGCTTGATAAAACAGATTACGCGCCAATAGGCGATAAACTGAATGAGTTCTATTCTCAAAGTGATAATATAGAGAGATATATGCCGCATTTAAAGGGATTTTCGCCTAAGCAGCTAAGCCGGATGTGCCATATTGAAAGATTCGGCTGCAAAGTAGATAAATGGAATGAAAGTGATTTTGCTGAAGGCGGCGGGTGCTATTATTTATTTGTATACGGTGATAAGACGAGAGCTTACAGCATTAGTTTTCAGGGGGGGG
>JGI994J12354_10000854_pt1 | contig 31050 bp, 30 predicted proteins | sample IntmicLarv3ML3BL_FD_12354 | JGI IMG/M metagenome (IMG submission 12354) | reverse complement strand
TGTGTACTTTTTTCCCCACCCATGCTAAAATAAAAAAACGGTGTAAACCGTTGATTTTGCGTTGAGAAAAGAGCAAAAAAAGAGTGGGGAAAAAGGTACACATTTTTCCCCACTTTTATTTTCATTTTTTTCAGTTTTTATTCAATTACAGTTCTACCCCCCCCCCGAAATTTCCCTCTAAAATAGAGCGTTTACGGTGACTTTATTATTAATTAAGATGTCAAAAGCTCTCCAACCTTTTGGTAATTATTTTGCATATCAAAGGCAAAAACATTGTCCTTGGCAATCACATAGAAGATATCATCAACATATATCCCCCTGCTCTTTTCGTACTCCCAAGCATTGCTACTATCTGGTGCAAATGCGTATGCCAAGCGATTCTCAAAGCCCTTATCTTCATCATATGAAAAGACCATGTAATTATAACCACTGCTAACATCTTGCCACCAATATGTCGCTAAACCAATAACATTGCGCTCGGGCGATACCGTCAAAGCTTTATAGTCATATTCACCCGGGAACGAACCAACCTTTTGAACAACTGTTTTATTTATTTCAGTCACATTGCGAGGGTTAGAAATATCAAACATCGATAGCTTCAAGCCTTCTCGCTCACCTGTCTTAGGGTCGGTCTCCCAACCAATCCCCAATAACCTATCTGCGCCATAGAAGTGCAGATATTCTGAGAAACCAGTAATCTTTAGTTCACTCAAAATCTCAGGCTGATGCGGATTAGAAAAGTCAACTGCAAAGAGCGGGTCAACATTTCGATAAGTCACAAAGTATCCCAATTCACCCATAAATCTAGCTGAGTAAATTGTTTCGCCTTTAGCTAAGCCAGCAATCTTGCCAATCATATTCATCTTATCATCAAAAACGGTAACGTGATTCTCTGGTTCTGGCGAAGTTCCACTCCACACTGTCGTTAATACTCTCAAGGTATCATTATATTCATTGATGGAAAATGTATCGGTAATATCTCCTGCCACAACACCAGCACTCTCACCTGTAATCTTACCATCTTGAAAGCTAAATTTGGCTATTGCGGTATTGCTTCCGTTGTGACCCCATTGTTGACTGCGAACATAAATATTCTGAGTCGTGACATAGAAATCACTGGCATCTTGTAAAATAGCCTTCTTATCCACAATCTTATCGGGATTATCTAGATTCATCGAAGAAATAACCATATAACTACAATTGCGAGGTTGAATTGGCAGATAAATGTTCGCTGGCTCAATCATCTCTTCGCCTACATACGGAACCATATCGACATAATCATTGTCGCCCCCTCTAGCTAATGAACCCATGTATCTGGGATAAAAGCTAGTAAAGAGATAGACATAGTCGCCAATCTTGCGTGAACTATTATAGTCACCATCTTGCGAGACCTTGCCAAGAAGCTTAGGGGTCTCCTTTTTACTTAGGTCATAGGTATAAACGCTAGTCGTCGCACGATAATCCATATAATAAGTCTCGTCGTCTACTTTTCTCAGACCATTGCCATAACCTTGAGTAATGACATTTAACTTATTATTAGCTAAATAAATCTCCATAATACTCTCTTCGCCAGCTTCATTATCAATCCTAACGGTAGCTACTTCACTCATCTTAGCACCATCAAGCTTGATAATTCTAATCGTTCGATTATTGCTGATAACATATAGATAATCGCCATCAGTCTTAACGACATCACCTTCGTCAACACCCTCTACTTGGAGATTAGTTGTTGAATGATCACTACTACCAGCTTCATTTGCCGGCATATCGAAGGTTCCTGACTCTGACTCCGCAACTTCTTCAATCACCTCAATACCATCATAACGTTGGTATGCTTCTTGCATCGTTTGCTCGTACTCATCCATAGTACTTAAAATATCCTCGTAACTTCCTGCTTGTTTGAAAACTTCTGCAAACTCGGCTGTTCCTGCTCTAGATTCATCGGTCACAGCGGCACTTTCCATTGTCGCTTCTATAAGCTTTAACCGATTATTAAAGTTGCCAAGATTACCTGTCATCGCTGATATTCCCACTACTAATCCTAAAGCTGCTGCTATCACACCGCCAACTTGGTAAATTCTTCTATGCGCCTTTGGGCTTTTATCTATTAATTTGTCGGTTATATTCTCTGGCTTAAGACTCTCTGGAACTTCACTAGAGTTAGCCGATTGTTTGATTTTATCTAATATTTTTTCATCGTTCATACTTGACCTCCTTATCCGTTAAGCATCTGTTCCATTTTCTTAAGTGCTCTGCTTTTATCCGAGCGAATGGTATTATCGCTTTTTTGTAAAATAGTTCCAATCTCACGACTACTATAGCCAGCAAAAATATTCATCGATATTATTAATCGCTCTTCATCACTCAATCGCCAAAAAGCTTCTCTTGTCAGTGTATCTTCAGTGAAATCACCCTTGTGTGGTAAATCTTCTGGTAGCTCTGTTGTTTTATTGACATAGTCCTTCATCTTACGGCGACATTTGTTTGACAATATTTTAAATATCCAGCCTTTAAAAGATTCGGCGTCCCGTAATCTGCTAATCGTCTCATAGGCATCTGCTACTGTATCAGAAACGACATCCTCAGCATCTTGCGGATTCTTTAATGTATATAATGCGAAACGATACATGTCTTTATATATCAGTTCGTAAAGCTTGGCAAAAGCCTCTTTATCTCTTGCCTTAGCGCGCCCGACCAGCTCTTTATAGTCAACCATACTCTCACTTCCTTCCCTATTCTTTAGTACCAAAGCTAAAATGCATTTCATAGATACAGTGGCAAAAAAACCTCAAACTGTTGCAAAAAGATTTTAAATATTTTCAAAACTTATTTGGGAAAATAAAGACCATGACAAAAGTTATCCTTTCATCATAGTCTCTTCATAACAACCTCTCTATTAGAATTATGTCGTCAATAAGTTGACAACTTCTTCTTCGCCTTCTAATAATTGATTAACAACTATCGATGCTGCCCCAATGGCGGTTGCATTCACCCCTAGTGTTGAGACAACTATCTTGGTGTCGCGACCAGCACAATTCATCTTATGCATCTCAACGGCTTTGTGTAAACGTTCTAGAAAATATTCGCCATTTCTAGAAACACCACCTTCTAAAACAATCATTTCACAGTCTAATAGATTAATAATTCCCGCTAACGTTCTACCGATTACTTCGATAGAATTCTCAACGATTGCCGTTGCTAAAGGGTCTCCCTTTTTGGCGGCATCATAGATAACCTTCGCATCAAGTCCTTCTAAATCTTCACCCAGCTCGTCCTGCAAAATGCTGTGTTCGCCTTCAGCAATTCGATTCTTCATATCGCGAACGACCGCCCTTGCTGATGCTACTGCTTCTAAACAGCCTTTGTTCCCACAATCACATACTGGTCCATCGGGAACAACTGTCATATGACCTAATTCCCCCGCCGTACCACTTTGACCGGCGTGAATCTTCCCATTAAAGACTAGTGCCCCACCGATACCATATCCTAAATTGACACACATATAGTTATCTATATCCTTGGTACAGCCAAATAATTTCTCGCCATAAGCGGTCGCCCGAGTAGCATTCTCAATACACACATATGTCTTGAATTGCTCCTTTAACGGGGTAATAATATCGACATCCTTCCAGCCAATATCTGGTGAAAACAAGACCTTCTTCGTCTGCATATCCAGTAAACCCGGAACGGCAACTCCAATGCCAATAAGCTTATCGGAATTACGTTCTAGCTTGCCAAGAACATTTTCGATGGCGCTTTCTATTTGCTTTAGGACATGTGAAAAGCCCTTTTCAAATTCAGTTGGTAAAATAATCCTCGCTACAATATTGACGGTATCCATCAAGACACAAATAATATTATCTGCCCCGACATCTACTCCAATACTATAATAAGCATCTTGAATGAGGTCTAATAGGATTGGCGGCTTACCACCAGTTGATTGTCCTTTTCCGACCTCCTCAATCAATTCCATTGCTAGAAAATCTTGAGTGATTTGCATGATAGAAGGAATGGTCAATTCTGTTTCCCGCGCAATCTGCGCTCTCCCTATCGGTCCTTTATTTCGAATCATATTCAAAACTCGTTTCCTATTGTTGGAAGCTTTTCGCACGGAACCACCACCCCTATCTTACATTTTTCGTACCCATTATATCATTTCTATTTGCACAACGCAAATATGTTTAAGATGTCTACCTTCCTTAGGGGAACGAAGCTACCGACCGTTCTACTATCATTTCCAGTACATTTATCAGCCATTTCTTCCCATCTGTCATCACCTATTTCTAATTGTGATAATCGTGTTGGCATCCCTATCCTTACAAAGAATTCTTCTAATCTACGGATTCCCGCTAGCGCCGTCTCTTCTGGCTTTTGATAATCCTGCTCAACATTCATAACTCGCACGGCAAATTGTACAAACCGCGCAACATCATGCTGGTAGACGTACTTACACCAAGCTGGAAAAATCACAGCTAAACCAGCTCCATGGATAATATCATAGATAGCGCCTAACTCATGTTCTATCTCATGAGATGCGAAATCACCAATTCGACCAGTATCCATTAAGCCGTTATGAGATAGTGACCCTGCCCACATGATTTCAGCTCGGGCGGCATAATTAGTTGGCTCTTCCATTGCCCTTGGAACCTCTTCAAGCATCGTTTTTAATAAACCTTCGCATAAGCGGTCGGTCAAATCCACATCGGTTGCATTAGTAAAATAACGCTCTAATGTATGCATCATAATATCGGTACTGCCGGCTGCCACATGATACTTCGGAATACTATAACTTAATTCCGGATTCATAATCGCAAAAACTGGTCTAATCAACTCACTACCATAGCCTATCTTAAGACATTCCTCTTCATTACTAACTACGGTGAAAATACTAGATTCACTTCCAGCCGCTGGAATCGTCAAAACTACCCCAACACCAATTGCTGACTGGGGTGTGGCTTTGCCAATGTAGAAATCCCATACATCACCTTGATAGGGAACACCTAGAGCAATTCCTTTCGCCGTATCAATAGCACTGCCACCACCGACTGCCAAAATAAATTGTATGGCTTCTTGCCGACAAAGCGCAATCCCTTCTTTAACTAACGAAAGCCTGGGATTTGGTTGAACACCCGATATCTCAACCCATTCTATGCCTTTGGCTTTTAATGATTGGGTTATCCGCTCAATCAAGCCACTCTTTTTGGCACTTTGCCCACCATATACTAGAAGCACTTTGTTTGCTACTTTTTTCACTTCTTGACCAACGGTTAATTCACTATCTTTTCCAAAAATAATATTAGTCCCACATTGAAAATTAAAATTCTCCATAGCTTTTCTCCTCTGCCACTTAACGGCTACTTTTTCTTTGTTGAATTTACGAATACGGTAAGTAAAATCATCACTCCTTTTATAAGAGGCTGAATATTTGGCGAAACATGAATAAGACTCATCACATTATTCAAGACACAAAGGACCATCAAGCCTAAAACGGCTCCGCTAACACTTCCTTTACCACCTGATAAACTCGCCCCACCAATTGTACATGCGGCGATTGCATCCATGTTAAGCAAGGTTCCCGTATCTGGGTCGCCCGTTCCAACACGGCATACAAAGAGAATCCCGGCGATACTGCATAATACTGAGGAGATTGTGTATGCGAGGACATTTACCAGCTTAACAGGTAGTCCGCTGACATGTGCAGCGCTGAAATTCCCACCAACAGCGTATAGGTAATATCCGTATTTTATTTTCATATATACTGAAATCAAAATGATAATGCTAACACATAAGATAATCGGTATACTAATACCCGCAATCTCCATTTTGTAAAATTGATTCAAGCTCATTGAGAGCATTTTGCCATTAAGACTGTGTTCTATCTTAGCGCCATTCGTCATCACTTTCGCCAAGGAATAGACAATCTGTTGCACGGCTAAGGTAATCACAAATGAAGGCAATTTTAGAAATGTTACCAAGACCCCATTAAGTGTACCAATTAAGACCGCCGCAATTAGCGCGATTAAGATTGCCACAGGGATGCCATACCCTTGAAATAATACTATCAGGATACTTGACATTGCCACTACAGCTCCAACACTTAAGTCAATTCCGCCAGTCAAAATCACAAGTAGCTGGGCAAGAACCACAAATAATAGCATCGCATTTTGCCTAACCATATTTACCAAATTAGTTGATTGCAAAAAGGTTCCTTTCGACAAAATACTGGCAATGCCGACCAATATCAGTAAAATCGCTGTGGTTTGTATCAAGTCTGCCACTGATTCATCTTTTTGCTTTTTCCCTACTTCTTTTAGATTCATCCTTTAGCCTCCCTATACAAATTTATTTTGCTTAACGCCACCGCGAAGGGCACTAATAACAACCGCAACAATAATCAAGATTCCTTTAAAAGCACCCTGCCAAAACGGATTAATCCCCGTCAAGTTCAACATACTGCTAATACATTGAAAGATTAAAACACCCGCCATCGCTCCTTGAACACTTCCGACTCCGCCAGAAAGCTGCGCCCCACCGACAACAACCGCGGCAATGCTTTCGGTCTCATAATCATAGCCACCAACTGGTGAGCCTGACACTAATCGTGAACACCATACCATGCCACCAATTGTACAAAATATGGCACTTAACATATAGGCACCTAGTTTGATTTGCTGGGCATTAATGCCACTTAGTCTGGCACTGTTTTCATTACTACCAAGGGCATACATATAAAGCCCGAATTTCCGAAACCGTAGTAGGTAAAATACGAGCATGGCAAAAATAGCAAGCACGATAACTGCTATTGGAACAATACCAATCCGTCCTGCTCCTAATATTTTGTAAGCTTCATTCTTAATTGGAACTGGCTTGGCATTAGCCAACATCAAAGCTAAGCCTCTGGCAATCCCCATAAATCCCAAGGTTACAATAAATGGCGGAATACTTGTTTTGGCAATAATGCCACCACAAAGGAAGCCAATTAACGCCCCCATAAGCAGTCCTGCGGCGACTGCACCGCCGATTCCAAAATCATCTATTGTGACTGAAACAACAATAGATGTCAGCGCCACCATTGCCCCTTGCGACAAATCAATACCACCCGTAATAATCACTAACAACTGACCTAATGCCAAGAATCCCGTTACCGCCGATTGGAATAGTATCGCTGTAATATTTCTTGAACTTGTAAAGTTAGGAACTAAAATTGAAAAAATAATAATCAATACCAGCAATACAATAATGGGTGTGTTCTTCTGAACAAGTTCATTCATTCTATTTTTCTTCATCTCATCCACCCTCCGTTATTCGCCTACTTTTAAGGCTTCTACTAACACCTTTTCTTCTGTCGCCTCGGCTCCATCCATTTCACCAACGATAAGGCCTTTCGACATAACAATGATACGGTCTGATTGGGTTAGCAGTTCTGTCATATCCGAAGATACCATAATTACCGCCTTGCCTTCGGCTAACATTTGCTTAATAATCGCATATATTTCGGTTCTTGCCCCGACATCAACCCCTCTTGTTGGTTCATCTAAAATGATAATGTCACACTTTGCTGCTAGTATTTTTCCTAGTACTACTTTTTGTTGATTGCCACCTGATAAGTACCGAATCTGCTTTTTAGGAGTTTCTGGTCGAATCGTCATTTTGCGAATCATCTCTTTCGCTTTATTCTTCGTCTCCTTCCAGTTCACTAAAACACTCTTATATTGCTTCTCAATATAGGAATAGGTGATATTGTCTTTTATTGCCCTTTCACCGACAATCCCTTCCTCGGCACGACTTTCGGGCAAGATGCCAAGACCTGCTTGTAGTGCTTGTCTTGGTGAGCGAAGGTGCTTCTTTTCGTTTTTGACAAAGACTTCGCCACTATCGATTCTATCCATCCCCACAATAGCGCGCATCGTCTCTGTTCGACCAGCACCAACCAAACCACCAAAACCTAATAGCTCGCCTTTATGAAGTTCAAATGATACCCCTTTGACCATATTTCCTGCGACTAAGTCTTTGACCTTAAGAAGCACCTCGCCTTTGGTACTTACTTTTTCCTCACGGGTGAATTCAATATTTCGACCAACCATTGCTTGTATCAAGCTTTCCTTAGTGAATGTATTTAATTCGCCAGTTCGGATTAATTCCCCATCCCTTAGAACGGTAATCCTATCACCAATTGTAAATATCTCTTCCATATGGTGCGATATATAAAGTATTGCTATTCCCGCTGCTTTTAATTCTTCGATAATCCGAAAGAGAATCTTAACTTCTTTACTCGTAAATACGGAAGTTGGCTCATCTAGAATAATTACTTTACTATTCATATGCAACGCCTTAGCAATCGCAACCATCTGCTGCTGCACCAACCTAAGGCTACCAACAGATACCCCTAAGGGGATTTCTACGCCTAATTTATCAAATAATTCCATCGCTCTGCTTCTTGCCTTTTTACGACTGATATTGCCTAGCTTTTCACAAAATTCATTGCCTAATAAAATATTCTCTTCAGCACTGAGATGTGGTACAAGGTCTATTTCTTGGTAAATAGTATTGATACCAGCTTCCCTTGCCCATCTCATCCCCACATCTACTAGCTTTTGACCTTGATAGGTAATAACACCTTCGTCCGCCTTATAGGCTCCTGAAATAATCTTAATCAGGGTCGACTTACCCGCCCCGTTCTCGCCCATTAGACAATGAACTTCACCGGGATATAGTGATAAAGAAACTTTATTTAATACTTTCACTAGCGAAAAGCTCTTAGATATATCCGTCAAACATAAAACCGTCTCTCTTTCCATGCTCACAACTCCTTTCCTTCAATACTATGGGACCCATAGCGGGTCCCATTTTTTACTTTATAGGATGTCAAAGGGTCTTTTGACACTGGTATCATACGCTATTAAAATGGTGAATTAGATGCGGTTATTTCATCCAAATAAGCTTGTGCTTCAGCAACATTATTCGCATCAAAATGACGACTTTGTAATGGTTGCCTTGCCAAAACTTCTTCGCCAGCAGCAATTTTGATTGCCGTACTAATCGCCATCTCGCCAAAATATGGCGGGGTCTGGGTCTCACGAGCAATGTTGCCATTTACTACTTCTTGAATTGCTTTATAGTATCCGCCTTCACCAACAAGAAAACCTTTTAATTCATCACGTCCTGCATTTTCAATTGCCTCTAAGGCGCCTAAGGTCATATCTGAATAATCAGTTCTAACTATATCTATCTCACCTGCTGGAAAAGCATGCAAAAAGTTCTCCATAACTTTTAGACCACCTTCTTTGGTAAAACCAGCATCCTCTGTGGCAACAGTCTTAATATTAGGATAGTCCTTCATGTATTCATCCCAGCCTTGATTAGCGTCAATAACTGGTGAAGCTCCTGCTTGACCTTGAACATGAACGACATTTCCTTTTGCTTCGCCATACTTTTCGGTAAGTAGTTCAACCGCCTTTTCTGCCAATAATGCACCAGCATCAACATGGCTTTGTACTATCTCACTCTTATACATTCCTACTCCAGGTTCAGAATCAATGGTTCGGTCAATAATAATTAGGGGAACTTCAGCTTCATTACACATGTCAACTACTGGCACTAATGCCGCTGACTCAAGTGGTGAAACAATTAAAACATCGGGATTTTGTGCTAGAAGATTCTCGACGTCTGATAACTGTTTGGCTGGATCTTGTTCGGCATTTGTTGTTATAAAATTAACACCATATTCCGCCGCCTTTTCTTCCATCTCTTTTTGATTTGATACCCGCCACTCATTAATTAATTCTGCTTGGGCATAGGCAACTGTAATTTTATCTCCACCTTCTTTTGAGTCTTCTACTTCGGTCTTTGCATCTTCTTTGGTTCCTTCTTCTGGAGCATCAACCTTCGCCGACCCACATGCTGATACAGCTAACATACATACCACCATAAGTACCCCAATAAACATTTTTTGAATCCTTCTCATAATTCCTTCTCCTTTCATTGAGCAACCTTTTGGAAATCATCCTTTGTTATTTTTATTTGAATGATTTCATCTTTAAAACAGTTCATTTGCAGTAACTTAGTTATCTTAACTAAGTTACTGCAAATGGTATCATCACCTATAGATAATGTCAATATTTTTTCTATTACATTAATATTTTTGGATGTTTTTACTATTTTAGAGGTGTTTTTATTGGTTGTTTTTACTTTGATGTGGGTTGTTGTACAAAAAAACAGCAATGCGATAAAAAATCACACTGCCGTTTTTATATTAGGTTCTATTCACTGGATTAACTCTAGTTATCATGCCACACCTAAATTAGGAAATTAGCTCCTCTGGGTTCAGTCCCAAAAGTTCGGGAACAACGAATCGCCCATCTTTGCGGATTAAGACATCATCAAAATAAATTTCGCCACCACCATAATCAGCTCTTTGAATCAAAATCAAATCCCAATGGAGAGTTGAGTGATTGCCATTTGATGCCACCTCATAGCAATTGCCTGGGGTAAAGTGAATGGAGCCTTGAATCTTCTCATCGAATAGGATATCCTTCATTGGCTCTAGAATATATGGATTAACACCAATTGCAAATTCGCCAATATAGCGTGCACCTTCATCGATATCTAATACTTCATTAATCTTATTGCTATCATTTGCTGTTGCCTTAATAATTTTACCAGCTTTAAATTCAAACTGAATATTCTCATAGGTGAAACCATTATGCAATGAAGGGACATTATAAGCTATCGTCCCATTAACTGATTCACGCACTGGTGCTGTATAAACTTCACCATCAGGAATATTCATATGCCCAGAACAAGGCTTCGCTGGAATTCCTTTAATTGAGAAATTAAGGTCTGTTCCTGGACCAACAACGCGCACCTTATCGGTTCGATTCATGTATTCAACTAAAGGCTTCATCGCCTCATCCATCTTGGCATAATCTAAGTTACACACATTAAAATAGAAATCTTCAAAGCTTTCGACACTAGTACCTGAAAGCTGTGCCATAGCGGCATTAGGGTAACGTAAGACCACCCAACGGGTCTTAGGTACACGGATGCCATGATGAACGGGGGTCATATAGTATTTCTCATATATCTCCATTTGCTTTGCTGGAACATCTGCCAATTCGGCAACATTCTCACTTCCACGAACCCCAATATAGCAATCCATCTTCGCCATCTCCAGGCTATCTACTTCTGCCATCTGCTCCATCTGTTCAACTGAGGCATTAAGCAGAATCTCCCGTTGAACCTTAGGATCTGTATAACGAACAAACGGGATACCCTTCACCTTGTATATTTCTTTAATCAATTGCCTTGTCAAATCCCTTGTAGCTTCCCCAATATGATGAATGAGAACCTTTTCATTTGCTTTTATGGCACATGAATAGTTGACGAGATTCTTTGCTAATGTCTTAATTCTGGTATCCATAATTTCACCCCTTAATCTTTTGTTGGTAAATTCCTAATGTAGCTCATGAAGACATTACCAGCTGGTCCAAATACCAATTCCGTACTATCATTTAGACCACTGTAGTATGTCTCCCCAGTTGCAATATCATAAAGAATTGTGTTAAAGCGGTCATAGCCAACAATAACGACATGTTCGCCAGTTGCTGTTAATGCCACAACAGCACGCTTTTGACTAACCTGATAAAGGACACTTTCTAGTGAGCAGTTGGTCATGTTAAGCACCGTATAATCACTACCTAATCCTTCTTGAAGAGCGCTCTCATCAAGGGTTCCCGCTAAAACTATCTCAGGGATATCTGCCAGATTGATATTCTCGCGTTCTTGTCGATTGCCTCGCTCCCAAATATATTGTTGTTCAGCATTTAAGACCACCCCGAATTTCTCTTCAGCACGAATAATCGCATTATTGGCTCTGGTCTGAATACTATCTAGACGACCACCAGCATAGACATAATATACGGGTCTGGCTTCATTATTATTCGTAATCGCAATGACTTGGTCAGTCATCGGAACTTCGTGTTTGCTCTCTAGAACTAGCATCGACTTATTCCTTGCACTCTTGCTAAAATCAAGCGCCACCTGCACCCCTTTTCGTTCATTAGTGCTTAAATGGATATTAACCGTCTCTTCACCAGCTTGTGGGTTATTTATAATATTCTCACTATCAGTGGCTACATATGCGGTGCCATTCCAAACGGCACGCTTAAGCTCTACTAGACCATCCTTAAGCTCCGCACCAGTGAACCATTTACCATCTTCATGATATTCCTTGAGAATCTCACCGTCTGCATTTTGAATCTTCACTACTGCCATGCCAAAGATGGTATTCCCCGACCTATCTACAACGATGTCGGCAGGTCTGGCACTACCATAAATCAAGTCCTCATTGATATATCCTAAGACCTTTAATGTCTCTTCACCTTCGGCTTTAATCTCTCTTGTTTCAGTAGTATCCAAATCCATCATCGTAATGATTGGTTGGTTAGCTTCTCCCTTGGTATCCATCCAAGCGACACTGCTTTGTGATCTGGAAGCAACGAAATTATCTTGATTAACCTCTGTTAGTAATACCTCATAGGTCCGCTCTAGCAAATCAACCGCATAGAAATTATTATCCAACAGCATATATAATTTGTCATTTCTGCTAACATATGATAAAGCATTAACATCTTCATTAATAAAATCATAACCTTGACTAGCTTGAATGAAAATCAATTCTTCGACGGTATTACGACTAACACTATAGTGGTATACACCAATACCCATCTGTCCTTCATGGGCTCCCCTAGCGTTATAGCCATATAATACGAAATCAACATCACCAGATTCTTCGACCCTAATAATCTTAATGTCATGGTCGTTGTTATCTAGTCGTTCATCAACAATATCTTTTTCGCGGAAACTGAAAATTCGTGTTGCCTTATTAGCACTACGATTATATGACCATAATTCACCAGCTTGAACAAAGGCAATAATATCTGCATTTTGGTTCGCCAGATATTGGATGTCTTTATCGACCACCCCTAGATTGATTCCTTGTGAGGTCAACACTGGCAATTCACCGTCGAAAATCTGTTGCGCACTACGTTCAAAATCAATTAGCATAACACGTGCTTGCGAATAACGCATACGATAGAATTCCGTCACGTCAAAATGTTCGGTTTGCTTGTCGCCATCCTCAGCCGTAATTCCGTAATTGATTCGGATACTACAAGTCGTCTCATTAATCTCCGTAATTAACGGAATCCCTTTTCGCTTAAGGGTTGGCCGAAGTGAACCCCAAGTTATTTGCTCAAAGTTAGAATGAACATTAATCTGCGTAAAGTTCGTAACGGGAACATTTTCATCTGGTCCAATATAGGTTGTTAACTCCTGAGCCGCTTCTCTATTTAAACTTTTTTCATAAAAGTTATTCACAAATTCCAGATATTGACTGGTATTAAGACCCGCTCGCTGCACTAATCTAGTGTAATAATAAAGCGGCTCTTCGCCGACACAATTAATTGTAAATCGTAAAGTGTATTCTTGATTCATCAAAATCGGGGTCTCTAAACGAAATGAAACCTTTTGATAATCACCGCTATTTTTGATATTGCTAAGCTTGCCATTCTCTATTCGCGTCGACCCATCAGCCGTTAACACTTCATAAACTACTGCTTCAATCTTATTGCCAAAGGGATTAATAACGGCAGTCAAATCTCTAGTAGTTGAAAGCGGTGTCACACTTTCGCGCATATATAATGCCTGCATCTCCTTTTGATAGCCATACATTGGATTTACCAGCATATCGGATATCTCCATATACATCACGGGAAATGTCGGCTTCTCCAACTCGGCTGTATTCTGGGTTAAATCTTTATTCATCATATTGGAAAATAGGATAATCGAAAAAACGAAAACCATCCCCAACACTAAACCTTTAATTAAACTCTTTTTCATTATCTATACTCTCCTGCTGCGATAACAGCTTCCTAAGCATTGGATTAACATGTAAGAAATCCATGCATGCTGTAACCCCTGGTGTCACTTTTGGCTTATCTTTGGTCTTAACGGCGCGGATTAACAAATTCTTAGGCGTATGTTCCATCTCAACAAACTCTAATATTTGGGACTCATAGCCTACACCGTTTAGCATCTCGGCGCGCAATCCATCTGTCACTAGTGCTGCTATTCTTTCCTTTATTATACCATAAGATAAAACGGGTGCTAATACTTCGTTGGCTATCTGTGTATTCAATTCATGCTGACAACATGGTACCGACAAAATAACTGTCGCCTGCCATTTAACGGCTTTTGCTATAGCAAGGTCCGTTGCCGTATCGCAAGCATGTAATGAAACAACCATATCAACCTTGGTAACTTCATTATAAGAAGCAATATCACCTTGGTAAAAGTTAAGCTTATTATAGCCATACTTCTGACTTAGCTTGTTACATTTATCAATTACATCGGTCTTAAGGTCCAGCCCAATAATGCGGACATCCAAACCTTTTAATTCCTTTAGATAGTGATACATCGCAAAGGTCAGATAGGATTTACCACAGCCAAAATCAATAATGGTAATCTCTTCATCAGTCTTAAAATGTGGCAAAACATCTTCAATGAATTCCAGAAAACGATTGATTTGGCGAAACTTATCATAACGTGAATTGATGATTTTGCCATTCTGACTCATAACCCCCAAATCAACTAAGAATTCCACCTTTTGTTGTGGATTAAGGATATAATTCTTCTGACGGTTATGGCTCAAATCGCGTTGCTTAACCTTCGTATCACTTGACTCCTTGCATTTAATTGTCATCTTGCCCTTCTTACTCACTAGGACATTAACTAAGACCGCTTGGTGTTGTAGCTGTAACTGCTTAAATTGTGTTTGCATATATTCACTAATCAAGCTACATATCTGGCCCTTATCATGATTACTGTGTAATTCTTTTGCCGCAACTGTTTGTGTGCATTGATAGGCGAGCTGATTCTTTAGTAAAATTGGTCGAATCCGCACCTTGGAAGCCCCATTTTTGGCTCTTGCATCACTTATGATTATCTGCTGCAAATTAGCATCGATATATTTTTCTAATATTTCTTCTAGTCCTAGCATTAACTTCTCCATATAAATCATCTTAATAAGCTATATTCTACTTGTTTTTCGCCAAAACCTCAACTCAAATTTGATGATAAGCCATCTTTAGTATCTAAAAGTTGAGAGTATCTGCGCTGCCTTCTTCATTTAAAATAATTAAGGTAGCAAAAGGTCTTTTGACTCTGCTATCTTAAAATGCTATCATGTAGATACATTGTCAAATTGATTATACTTAGTATAAACGCGAGGAAACTTTATGTCAAAAATCATTTTTCATATAGATGTGAATTCGGCGTTCTTAAGTTGGAGCGCCCTCGAAAAATTAAAAAACGGCGATGAAATAGATTTGCGTAATATTCCCGCTATTATTGGCGGCGACCAAAGTAAAAGACACGGCGTTGTCTTAGCTAAATCTGTCCCCGCTAAGCAATATGGTATTGTGACTGGTGAACCGGTTATTCATGCCGTTCGCAAATGCCCTAATCTAGTGATGACTGCACCTGACCATCAATTATATAGCCGCTATAGTAAAGCGATGATGACACTTTTACTATCCTATACACCAGATATCGAACAGGTCTCGGTAGATGAGTGTTTCCTGGATTTCACTCCCATCGCTCATCATTATCCTTCTGCCAAAACAGCCGCACAATTAATTCAAAACCAAATCAAAGAGCAATTAGGATTCACTGTTAATATTGGTATTGCGCCTAATAAATTACTTGCCAAAATGGCGAGCGACTTTCAAAAGCCCGACCAAGTCCACACCCTTTTTACAGATGAAATAGCCACTAAAATGTGGCCGCTTTCGGTGGGTGAATTATATGGTGTTGGTCGCGCTAGTAGCACCAGACTGATGGAACTTGGCATCAATACTATTGGCAATCTCGCTAAGGCTGACCCTGATTTCTTATGCTCTCATTTTAAAAGCCATGGCAAATATATGTCAGAAGCAGCTAACGGCATCGATTATTCCCGCGTTGATAGCTCACAAAGAGAGCTAAAAGGAATTGGTAATTCAACGACTTTAAGTACCGATGTCACTACCCTTGACGGTGCCATGAAAGTGCTTTTAGCGCTGTCTGAAAGTGTCGCTAAGCGATTACGTCAGAAAGTGCAATTAGCCTCCTCTATCACTGTCGAAATTAAATATAGTACCTTTACAACCACTTCTCATCAAACCACCCTTATGACTTCAACCAATACGACTGATGTCATCTACAAATGTGCTTGCACATTATTTGAAGAATCGTGGAACCAACAACCGATTAGACTACTCGGTATTCGTACCGCAAAGTTAGAAGCGGCTGATACGCCAGTGCAGCTTTCTATTTTTGACTTTGAAGTAGATAATGATAAAAAACTTAACACCCCACTAGCAATCAGTGGTGATAAACAACACAAGTTAGACATTGCCCTTGATAATATTCGGCAAAAACATGGTTCTAATTCGATTGTTCGGGGTAGTTTATTTAAGAATAGTAATTCTAAATAGTTTCTTTATAATTTTTAGACTTTCTTAAGTCGTACGACATACTACGGACATATTTTCACTTTATACTATGTATTAGATAGTAGTTTAACTCACTCACTATCTCCCCCCCTCATAACAAAAAGGAACCTCTCTTAAAGAAGTTCCTTTTTTGTGCTTTTATCTTTTATAAAGCTTAGGGTATCAAAAGGTCTTTTGATAGCGATACCTACAGATTGTATACTGTATTTTCTGGTACCACTTCAAACTTCATCTCTTGATTACTGCTTGGATGCCTAAACTTAAGTGAATAAGCACATAGGGCTAATTGTTCGCTACTTTTATCTTCGGGGTTATATTTCTTATCACCAATAATCGGCATCTTGGCATTAGCTAATTGAACTCTGATTTGATGATGCCTACCTGTCTGTAACCTCACCTCTAAGATATGGCGATTATCTTTTGTTTGGCGAACTTTATAAAATAAAATCGCCTGCTTACTTCCATTAGTTCCTTTATTAACGACCTTCGATGTATTGGTTCGCCCATCTCTTAATAGAAAATCCTCTAGCTTTCCTTCACTATCCTTAAGTTGACCCTCGGTCGCTACGAGGTAACGCTTTTCGATTTGATTTTGTTGCATCTGATAATTCAAGGCTTTAGCCGCGCCTGGATTCTTGGCAAAAACAATTACGCCCTCAACAGGCTGGTCGAGACGTTGAATAATTCCCACATAAGGCATCTCACTTTTGGCACTTTGAGAACTTATATAATTACGGATAGCACTTTCCATGTCTAACTGGCTACTCTTAGCACTTTGCACCGCCATTTTGGCATGCTTTTTGGCAACAATAATATCTTCATCTTCATAGATAATGTCTTCTATTCTAAATAAACTCATCCGATCTCCTTTTTACAATACCACTCTTCATTTAGTATAGCCTTCCTTGTTCACTACCGCAAGTAATTATCTATCTACCTATTTGATTTTTAATTATCGCCTTTTTGTTCGTTTTTCAGATAATTCTTTTTCCACTTTTTAAATCGCAGAAATTTCGTTTTAAATCCACTTATAAACTTAAGAAATTCTTAATTTTTCTTTACAAAGAGATTGAATTTTCTTAACATATGGGGTATGCTATTAGTGAAGATATTATTTGAGGTGACTTATGGAACAATATATTATTCGAGGTGGTAACCCCCTCGTTGGCGAAGTTGAGATTGGTGGCGCTAAGAATGCAGCCCTAGGAATCTTGGCAGCCGCTATTATGAGTGATGAAACCGTCCAGATTGAGAATCTACCGGACGTAAATGATATTAATGTATTATTAGAAGCTATCGAGATGCTTGGTGCTACAGTGAATCGAATTGACCGTCATACGGTAACTATCAATGGTTCATCAATTGGTACCATTAGTGTCGACTATGAATATATGAAGAGAATTCGTGCGTCTTATTATCTTTTAGGGGCACTACTTGGTAAATACAAAAAGGCGGAGGTTCCGCTTCCTGGTGGTTGTAACATCGGAAGTCGTCCAATCGACCTGCATCTTAAGGGCTTTCGAGCGCTAAATTCCTATGCTGAAGTAGAGCATGGTTCAATTGTTGCACATGCCGATAATTTGACTGGTAATCACATCTTCTTAGACACTGTCTCAGTTGGTGCTACTATCAATATTATGTTGGCAGCCGCAATGGCTGAGGGTCGAACAACGATTGAGAATGCTGCTAAAGAGCCTCATGTTGTCGATGTTGCTAACTTCTTAAATAGTATGGGCGCTGGAATTAGAGGTGCTGGTACCGATGTTATCCGCATCAAGGGTGTGGAGAAGCTCCATTCAACCACTTATTCTATCGTTCCTGATATGATTGAAGCTGGTACCTATATGATGGCAGCCGCTGCAACGAAGGGTGATGTCTTAATTAAGAATATCATTCCTAAGCATTTAGAAGCTGTTACTGCTAAACTAAAAGAAGCTGGTTGTGAAGTTCAAGAATTCGATGATGCCATCCGGGTTATCGCTTCAAAGCCTTTACAACGTACTCACATAAAGACTTTACCATATCCTGGCTTTCCAACGGATATGCAACCACAGATGGCAGTTGTCTTATCACTTGCTAAGGGAACTAGTATCGTTACTGAAAGCATCTTTGAGAATCGTTTCAAATATGCCGATGAGCTGATGCGTATGGGGGCTACAGTTAAAGTTGAAGGTAACACCGCTATCATTGATGGCGTTTCGCTTTTAACTGGTGCACGGGTAAGTACTCCTGACCTGCGAGCTGGCGCCGCTTTAGTAATCGCTGGTCTAGCTGCTGAAGGAATCTCTACTGTCGATGATATTATCTATATCCAACGTGGATATGAAGATTTCGAAGGTAAGCTAAAGGGCTTAGGTGCTGAGATTGAACGTGTCTTTAGTGAAAAAGAAGTACAGAAATTCAAGCTACGTATCGGATAGGTTTTAGAATTTCCGATTTATCATAAAACAATAGCGAATCGACGAGGTTGTCGATTCGCTATTGTTTTCTTTATTTATTGAAACTATTTCCTATCTTTGAACTCGACCTGAGCCATCTCCGCCAGCTAATTTCTGCACTTCATCCATTGAAACTAAATTGAAATCACCTTCAATAGTATGCTTTAGGCACGATGCTGCGACAGCAAATTCAATCGTCTTTTGAGCATCATATCCACTAAGACTAGCAGCAATTAATCCACCGCCGAAGCTATCACCACCGCCAACACGGTCAACAATGTGGATAGCATACTTTTTACTAAAATAATATTCCTGACCATCGTATAGCATTGCTGACCAGTTATTATCATTAGCTGAAATTGATTCTCGCAAGGTAATTGCTACTTTTGAAAAACCAAATCTATCAGCTAGTTGCTTAGCTACATCTTTATAGCCATCATGGTTTACCACACCTGATGTTACATCAGTATTCGCCGCCTTAATCCCAAAGACATCGGCAGCATCTTCTTCATTAGCAATACATACATCTACGTATTGGCAAAGTTCACCCATAACTTCACCTGCTTTTTCTTTTGACCAAAGCTTATTACGATAATTCAAATCGCAAGAGATGGTAATTCCCATTGCTTTCGCCATCTTACATGCAGCTATACAAAGTGCGGCTGTTTCATCATTAAGTGCTGGCGTAATGCCCGTAAAATGAAACCATTCCACGCCGTCAAAAATTTGTTTCCAGTCAAAGTCGGCTTGACTGGCTGTATAGATAGATGAGCCAGCTCGGTCATAAATGACTTTAGAAGGCCGCTGTGATGCACCTTTCTCAAGGAAATAAATCCCCACTCGGTCGCCACCACGAGCAATGTGCTTTGTATCAACACCGAATTTGCGTAATGAATTAATTGCTGCTTGGCCAATCTCATGGCTTGGCAGCTTAGTTACAAAGCTTGTATCAAAGCCATAATTCGCTAATGAAACAGCGACATTCGCCTCACCACCACCATAAGTTGCACCGTACTTATCTACCTGTACAAAGCGATAGTTTCCTTCTGGTGCCAATCTTAACATAATCTCTCCAAATGTAACAATTTTTTTGCTCATTTCTTGCCCCTTTCTACTTTTGAACTAAATGAATCGCAAAGCCATTCACTTCTGCTTGTAAGTATACAGCTATCAATTTATCGCCATTGTATTTGGCAGTCTTATCATCAAATGCTACGCCTTGCGATTCTAAATAATGTTTCGCTCGTTCAACATCATTTGTACCAATCGCGATATGACCATTCGCTCCTAAATATGGTTGCTTCATCGCTTCTAGCACAGTTCCTGCAAAAACGGAAGAACTACCAGCTTGTTTAGTGAATCCAAAAACATCATCAAAGAAGGTTGCTGTCTTATCAGCTTCTGATTCATTTTCACAGTTCACCCCTATATGTCTTAACTCAAAACCTAACATGGTCATTACGGCAGCTTTCGTCAAAGCGGTTATTTCATCGAATTTACCAGCCTTTATGAGGGCCGTATTAACCATCCAGCTACCGCCACAGGCAATAATTTTATCGAATGCCAAGTATTCATTAATATTCTGAGCACTGATTCCACCCGTTGGCATGAATTTTATATTGGTATATGGTGCCGCCATTGATTTAATCATATTTAGACCACCTGCTGCTTCGGCAGGGAAGAATTTAACTACTTCTAGTCCAAGTTCTAATGCTTTCTCAACTTCCCCTGGTGTTACTACTCCTGGTGTAATTGGAATTTGTTTGTCTAGACAATACTTTACTACCTTAGGGTTAAGACCTGGGCTTACAATAAACTTGGCTCCCGCTTCAATCGCTCTATCAACTTGTTCTGTTGTTAGGACTGTTCCCGCCCCAACTAACATCTCTGGATATTCTTCGGTCATAATTTTAATAGATTCTGCTGCTGCCGCTGTTCTAAATGTCACCTCCGCACAAGGAAGTCCGCCATCACAAAGTGCTTTGGCTAGCGGTGCGGCATCTTTGGCATCATTTAACACTACGACTGGGACGATACCGATGCTTTGAATCTTCGTTAATACTTCATTCATCCTTTTTCCTCCTCTTAGTTAACTATACTCTATCAAGGGTGCTTCTTCATAACAGCTGAACGTTACACCTGCTATGTTCTCTCACATACTGCTTTTACTATTTTATCCTCATCTATAATACCATTTCTGACTGTATTAATCAAAAAAATTGTTGATTTTGAAGGACAAAACTTCACTACAATAGCGAGTCAAGGAGCGTCGAAATTATTTTACCAATAAACAAAGTAGTTTTATAACTACGAAAGACACCAGTATCAAAAGGTCTTTGACACTGGTGTCTTCCACTAACTATCCCTAACCCAAACCCCTAAATCACTCAGTAAATGGCACTACCGCCCCATCATACTTCTCATTAATGAAGTCTTGGATTTCTTGTGATTTTAATACTTCTACTAATGTTTTAATTGCATCTGTTTCTTCACTGCCTTCGTATACACCAATAATATTGACGTAAGTCTTTGCTGCTTCGGAATCTGCTTGCTCGTATGCAACTGCATCATTTCTAACCGAATAACCTGCTTTTAGCGCATAGTTGCCATTTAGGACTACAAATGATACTTCATCTACTACTCTTGCCACTTGTGCCGCTTCTAGTTCGACGATTTTGATATTTTGGGGATTCTCTTCGATATCGTTAATGGTGGCGGTTAGACCAGCACCTTCTTTTAATTTAATAATCCCGTTGTCTTGCAATAGTAATAATGCTCTTGCTTCATTAGTAGTATCGTTAGGTACGGCAATCGAATCCCCGTCTTCTAATTCCGCAAGGGCGGCTTTCGTTCCTGGATAAATACCAAATGGCTCATAGTGGATGCCACCAGCACTTACTATACTTGTACCTCTTTCAATATTAAAATTCTCCAAAAATGGGAGGTGTTGAGAGTAATTGGCATCAAAGTCACCACTCTCGACTACTTCATTTGGTTGGATGTAATCATTAAATTCAGTAACCTGCAAATCCCAACCCTTATCTGCTAATATTTCTTTTGCCTTTTCTAAAATTTCCGCGTGAGGGGTCTCTGATGCGGCAATTTTGATAACTTCCCCTGCTGGTGTACTGCTTTCGTCTTCTGCCGCTTTGGTTGCTGGTGTTTTATCACCTTCACTTTTAGCACTTTGGCAGCCAGCCAGTAGACCTATCGTTAATATTCCTGCTAAAACACTTGCTAATACTCTCTTTTTCATAACTTTCTCCTCTTTTCTTATTTTCTTTTATCTAAACGAATAGATAGCTTAGTACCTATCGTTTGGAACAACTGAACTAGGGCGATTAGTAAAATCACGGTCACTAACATAATATCGAACTGATAACGATGATAGCCATAGCGAATTGCAATATCGCCAAGACCGCCGCCACCAACAGCTCCCGCCATCGCCGAGTACCCAAGGATTGTTCCTAAGGCAATCATAACCCCCATAATTAATGAAGTTCTGGCTTCTACTAGTAACACTTTTCTAACAATCATCAAGGTGCCAGCCCCCATTGAACGGGCGGCTTCAATGACCCCTTTATCTACTTCTCGAATAGAAGCTTCAACCATTCTAGCAATAAATGGCACTGCCGCTATTACCAACGGGACAATCGTCGCACTTGAGCCATAGCTTCTGCCCAGTAACAGCCTGGTAAATGGAATCAAGACGATTACTAAAATCAAAAACGGGATACTACGAGTAATATTGGCAATAATATCCAGTGCCTTATATATGACTGGATTCGGTTTGATGCCTTCTTTCGCGGTCGTTGCCATTAGGACGCCCATTGGCAAGCCAAAAATATAACCAATCAGGGTTGCTACTATTGTCATATATAAAGTTTCACCAATTCCGACTATTAACATATTCCATATTGTACTATTCCACATCGCCGGTCACCTCCTCAATTTCTAATCCTCTTTCAACTAAATATTTCTCGATTGCTGCTTGCAAAGCTGGCTCTGGCGGTAATCCCAAAATCATCTCGCCAACTGCCAAACCACCGACGTTTCTTGTATTGGCTCTTAAAATATTGACGGGTGCTTTAAACTTTAGAATCATGTTGGCAATCACTGGCTCAAATGCGGAGTTAGCCGAGAAAACAATCCGAATTTTCTTATCTGCCACTAATTGTTCTACCAACTGGCCGGCTAGCTCGGGTTCATTATCACCTAAAATCATCTTCCGCGCTGCCTTTGACTTAGGATGCTTGAAAACGGCTTCCATTTCGCCTTGCTCTGCCACTTCACCGGCTTGCATAATCGCTACATGTGTACATATCTTTCGAACTACCGACATCTGATGGGTAATGATAACAATGGTAATGCCCATCCGCCTATTAATATCTTGCAGTAACTCTAGAATCGAAGCCGTTGTCTGCGGGTCAAGGGCACTAGTTGCTTCATCACAGAGTAATATCTTCGGGTCGGCCGCCAGTGCTCTAGCAATTGCGACCCGTTGCTTTTGGCCGCCAGAAAGTTGGGCTGGATAGGCTTTTTCTTTCTCGGTTAGGCCAACAATTTCTAGTAGCTCTATCGCTTTTTTTCTTGCTTCTTGCTTTCCTAGCCCTTGAATCTCTAATGGAAAACAGATATTTTCAACTACGTTTTTCTGCATTAGGAGGTTGAAATGTTGAAAAATCATTGAGATATTTCGACGTTTTAAGAGTAATTCTTTTTCTCGTAATGTTCCTAAATCCTCGCCCCCGACAATAACTTGCCCCTTGGTTGGCTTCTCCAAATAATTCAAGCATCTGACCAAGGTGCTCTTTCCCGCCCCTGACATTCCGATAATTCCATAAATGCTCCCTTTATCAATCTGCAAATTGACATCTCTTAGAGCATCTACCACCACTTTATCTTTCTCAAATGTCTTGGAAAGACCTCTTACTTCAATCTCTGCCATTTCTATCTTCTCCTCTTCGTTTACTTTGATTTATTTATTGCAATCTATGATGCAATTTTAAAAGAATTTCGAGCGTTTTTGCTTTATAGGCGAACTTTCCTGCAAAGTGAAAAAAACTAGGTACGCGATTGTACCTAGTCCTTAAGCCTATCTCTCTTTTATCAAATAGGGACCGATATCTAAACGCGTACACAAAAACCAATGTCTGTCATGCCCATGCACATACAGCCATCGTTCATCATCATATCGATATTGTCTATCAATTGACATTCGTACGCTATCATCCCTAGTTTCTCCTTTGTTTAGTCATTACTTTATTTCCTGTATAATATCGGATTTAGGTTGACTTGTCAACACTTATCTCGCTAATCCATCGAAATTTAACACAATGATTTTAAAAAGGTAAGCCACCATGAGTTTCACTTCCTTTTAATATTTTTGTGGTACACAAAAGCGATAGCTTTGGTAAACTACCGCTTGGTGAGCGTTTATGATGTAAAAAATACTATAAGCCCAAATCCTTGAACTTAATCCCTTTTACACAAATGATTGCAAAATTGTTTGAACGACCATATAAAGACCCCAAACAATCAGACAAGCTCGACTAAATTTCTTAAAATCAGCTAATGTTTTGTTTGCCGCTGTAATCGGTGTGTCTAATATTGACATCATTACGAGATTGCCGACTAAAATAAGTATTGTCCAACTAGCAAGGAGTTTATCTCGCCCCGAAATTACTGAAAATATGGTAAGTCCATAGCCACCCGAAGTAACCATAAGAAATAAATATAACAACCCTGTTGAAACCGCACCTAACTTCTTATCTGTATTTTGTTCCATAACATACCCCCGTTTTCTTGTCATAATTTGCAATGTTTTGTTATTTGGGCTTTCTGAAAGTCATTAAAGTTGCCCCTTTTGCTTCTAGTGCTGACGCCCTAAAAGAGTATGTGACTAACTCCCAACCTTGTGTGGCTCTTTCATTAAACAATTCATCTAAAGCCAACACATCTGCCTCGTTTACCTTATCTGATAGCCATTTTATTTTCGTCTCCAATATTTCTGTCTTGTATTCAAACATTAAAAATCCTCCTCTATTCGACATTTTCCTTACTATAACAAATATCATTTGAGGAATATCATTTTTATCCTAAATGGTTCGTATCGCGTCCAGTTTGACAAGAAAAGAAGTCAAAAAAAGAAGTACCATGGCGGTACTCCTTAGGTAATAATCAATATTTGCGTAAACTGCTTATCCGCTATCTTCGTTTCACAAAAGGCATTATCGTAGTTATTTAATATTTTCTGATAGCTACTTAACCCCAAGCCCCGATTCTTGCCCTTAGTTGAATAGCCATTTTTCCAAATGCTTGACATATCCACATTGTTAGAAATGTCATTCGTAACAATGATTGTCGTTTTATCTTCTTGTAAGATAACTGCCGATACATTTTTCGTCGCGGTGGCTTGTGCTGCTTCGATGGCATTATCAAGCAAGATGCCCAGGCACCTTAGCAAATCACTTGTCTCAATGGAAATTCTCCCAACCTCATAAAGCACTTCTAAATCTATTGTAACATCAACTTTTTTGGCTTCCATTAGCTTTACAAGTAATAAGCCCTTTAGCTCCATGTTGGTAAGCTTCACAAGCTGGTTTGTTTGGCGGATATCATTTTGAACGTCATCATTAATATTCAAAATCTTATCATTAATGTAATCTTTTACTGCTTGGGTGTTGCCCTCGTCCGCCTGGGCATACAGACCCGCTACCATGTTTTTGTAGTCATGTTGAAATAAGCGTAATTCTTGTTGGATATTTTCTAAACGGTTTGTGTAGAGCTGATGCTGCAGCAGGAGCATTTCCGATTGTTTTCGTTCTCTTTTGTTGGAAACTTCCCTTGAAAATATGGCAATACTACAGATAATGACGATATACCCAACCGCGAGAATAACCATTGCTTCATTAAGAGTGTCATCAATCTGATTCAAAGCATAGTACTCAAGCACGAATGAAGTGACCAGATATATCGAGGTGATGATAAATGCGCCCTTATATAGCTTCATCGCTTCTCTACCGTAATTGATTAATTTGGTCTTGGCAATAAAATACATTACTAGAATGACTGTCGCATTGGTTAAGCTCATTATAATAACATATCCGCCAAAGCTGCCAAAGTATATAAAACGACTTATCAGAAAGATGAGGGGATAATTAACTATTTTCGTTATCGCTAAAGTAAAAGGTAAGCTGTTGAATATTTCTCTGGCCACCCTTTTTTTAAATAGATATACCAAAAATAAGAATGACATAACCAAGTCAATAATCATTGTCAATATATGTAATTCAGCACCAAAATATCCCTGCTTTTGGATTGCCGGGTAGGTTATCACCGTGGCGATTAGCACAAAACATAAAATAAAAATCGGATATGATAATATCAAACGCCTTGTTAAGCGAAATTTTTTATTCAATAGCAAATACATCATATATAATGTCGATGTGCCAACTATAAATTGACCGACATAATTTGTCACTAATAATCCCCAAAAACTCATATGACCTCCCTATAATATCCCTTGCTCTTTTAATAATCGTCTGCCCTTCCGTGACAAAAAGCAAGTAGCCCCATTATCTAAGGTAACAATATTTTCCGTATTACTAACCGAAGCAACATGCTGACTATTCACTAAAAAGGAGCGATGAACCCGTAAAAATGATAAACCAATTTCCTTTTCCACCGCGGTTAGATTGCCCCTAAATTCCAGCCGGCGATTTGCCATATGAACTGTTACATGGTGGCTGTTTGTAGACGTTTCAAAATACAAAATATCTTTTATCGGAAGCTGGTAACTATTATCAGCAACCCGAACCGTATAATAACTATTTACTGCCTTGCTCTCGGTGATAACCAAATTGTGAATGTCATCTAAACAATGACATATTTGTTCTCCCAATGCGGAATCATCCTTGATTAAATAATTCATAGCTTCTAATCGGTACTTAAAGGTTTCAAACATCAATTCTTCGTGGGTTGTCACAAAGATAATAAAACCCCTTGTATCAACTTTACGGATTTGTTTCGCCAAAGTAAAACCGTCATATTTTTCATGTCTTAAATCGACATCTAAAAAATAAATTGACCTTTGGTTATTTTCTTTTACTCTTTGTAGCAATTCTAGCGGGTCCGTGGTCGCACCGACCATTTTCATATCATAAGCTTGTATCACGATACTATTATTTATTATCCTTGTAAGCGTTTGCAGCACATTCGTATCATCATCACAAAGGTATATCGGTATCATTTAATCAGTCCTTTTCATTTTAGCATAGATAAGCAAAGTACAACCATTTTACCGCCATTCTTGTCTGAAGCGGTATTTTTCAGATGAAATAATTGTCTAGCCTTATGAATTGTTTCATTGATAATATTTTCTGGGGTCACATTTAATTACTAAATCTGGCGCTTTAGTTTGGTGATAAATAATTAGCGCCCCACTTACACATCGAATCCAAAACGGGGATAATACTTTTTCCAAAATCAGTCAAAGAGTATTCAACTTTAGGGGGGATTACGGGATATACGGTACGAAGGATTAATCCATCGCTTTCTAACTCTCTTAACTGTTGNGTTATCATTTTGGGGGTTGCGCGGGGGACTAATTTACTAATTTCATTATACCGTAATGGGCCATTAACTAAATGCCATAAAATAACTGATTTATATTTTCCCCCAATTAAATCTATTGTGGCTTCTACTGGGCAATTATAGTTGGTCGGACATCCTTTCATCAAGCTTCTCCTTTATGATAGTTACTATCTTTTTGGGTAGTTTATACCAAAAAAGTGCGTTCTTGCTTTTTTGATAATAGTTGTTAATATTATAGTGTAGCTACTATAATTTATCAACACCACATTTGAAAGCGAGGTATTGTAATGAGTTTCTTAGATTTAGCCAAAAAAAGGTACACGGTGCGGGCTTACACCAAGCAAGCCGTAGAAAAAGCAAAATTAGACATCATTTTAGAAGCTGGCCAGGTTGCTCCAACTGGCGCTAATATGCAACCGCAACGCTTGATTGTTGTTCAAAGCGAAGCTGGCTTAAACAAACTAGGTAAAGCCACCAATATATATAATGCGCCCCTAGCTATTATTGTCTGCAGTGACAAAAGCCAGACTTGGACTCGCCCGTTTGATGGCAAGAAATTGACAGATATTGACGCAAGTATTGTTACCGACCATATGATGTTATCGGCCACTGACTTAGGGCTTGGCTCGGTTTGGGTGTGCTATTTCAAGCCGGACATCATCAAAACGGAATTTAATCTGCCTGATAACTTAGAGCCAATCAATATTTTAGCCATCGGTTATCCTGACCTTGAAAGCGAGCCTAGCCAAACCCCTTGCCGCCATAGTTCAGCCAGAAAAGACTTATCGGCCACTGTTTCTTTTGAGACATTTACTTCTTTTTACGACACTGCAAGCAAACGCCCTTAAAGACAATATTATGCTCATCCACCTGAAAACCATGTTTTGCTTCGACGGTTTCATTAAGCCCTTGTAGGGAAGCAATATCTACATCAAACAAGCCTTCGCACTCTTTACATTGAAAATGATAATGGTGCTCCCCTCGTTTATCGTATCTTTCCACCCCATCTGGCAACGCCACTTGACCGATTTCTCCGCCTTTAGCAAGCTTCCGTAAATTACGATAGATGGTTGTCTTGCTAATCGCCGGGTGGGTTTTTTGAATTTCCAAATACAGTTCATCCACCGTCGGATGGGTATTAAAGCTCTGAAGTGTGTCTAAAATAATTTGCCGCTGAATTGTATTTCTTTGCATCTTTGTTTCCTCTCTAATAATAAGAAGTCTTTCTCCTTTTGACCCCTCGTTTTCATAGCTCATTTGACCCTAATTATATCAGCTTACACGCTTAAGTATATTGTATTGCAATTGATTCTAATTATCAATAGGTAATAAATCTTTTTTTGTTAGACAAATCTTTTTTGATTTGATATGCTTGAATCAGAGGTAAATAAAAATCAGGAGGTCCTATCATGAAAATTTTTGAATGTTCTCATTGTAAAAACCAAGCATTTCTATTAAATGATGCTGGTGTTCCTATGGTCTGTTGTGGTAATCCGATGACAGAGCTAATCGCCATTGAAGCCGACACGGGGCTAGAAAAGCACGTTCCCGCTTGTACCTTAGATGGCAATAAATTGCAGGTTGTAGTTGGCGAGGTTTGTCATCCGATGACAGAAAATCACTATATTCAGTGGATTGCCGTTGAGCAAAATGCAAACTCACAGTTTGCAAAGCTTTCTCCTACTGATGAACCAAAAGCTAGCTTTATAGTCGATGCGGATAAGGATTTCACGGTATATGAGTATTGCAATTTACACAAATTATGGAAGAAACACACAGATATCAATACCAAAAGGTAATGTAAAATAGAAAAAAGTGCCTCGAATGAGGCGGATAGTAAAAATATTTATTTAAAAAAGGAGACTAGTATAAATGTATTGCATTAAAAAAATTACAGATGATTTAACTTGGATTGGTTCAAATGACCGTCGACTCGCTATGTTTGAGGGCGTTTATTCCGTTCCCGCTGGTGTATCTTACAATTCCTACTTTTTAGACGATGAAAAAACAGTAGTCTTTGACACCGTTGATAGAGCGGTCCAACAAAGATTTATCGAAAACGTTACTAAGGTTTTGGATGGTCGTGACCTGGACTATCTGGTAATTCAGCATGTCGAGCCTGACCATTCGGCTTCAATCATGGAATTGGTTTCTAGGTATCCGAACATGAAGATTGTCTGTAACGCTAAAATATTAACTTTTATCAAGCAATTTTATGACTTTGACCTAGACGCTCGCGTTCATATTGTTAAAGAAAGCGACACCCTAAAGACCGGTAAACATCTCCTCCATTTTGTTATGGCACCAATGGTGCATTGGCCTGAAGTTATGGTAACCTATGATTCCACTGATAAGATTCTTTTTTCTGCCGATGCGTTTGGCTGTTTTGGCGCGCTCAACGGGGCTATCTTCGCTGATGAAGTGGATTTTGCCAGAGATTACATGGATGAAGCAAGACGCTATTACACCAATATCGTCGGCAAATATGGCGCCCAGGTTCAAGCTCTACTTGGCAAAGCATCTACCTTAGAAATCAATATGATTTGCCCGCTTCATGGTTTCGTCTGGCGCGAAAACCTCAATGAAATTATTTCCAAATATGTTCTTTGGAGTAGCTATGAACCAGAGGAACACGGGGTTATGATTGCTTATGCGTCTGTTTATGGCAATACCGAAAATGCAGCTGAGATTCTTGCCTGCCGACTACGCGATTGCGGCATCAAAACAACGATGTTCGATGTTTCAGTAACTCCTACTTCTGAAATTGTCGCGGCCGCATTTAAGTGGAGTCATCTTGTCTTTGCCTCGACCACTTATAACGCTGGTATTTTCATTACGATGGAAGCTTTAATTAACGACCTTACTTCGCACAATATTCAGAACCGAACCGTTGCCATCATTGAAAATGGCTCTTGGGCGGCAACCAGTGGTAGCTTGATTCGGGAAAAATTAGAAGCATGTAAAAACATTAATGTCTTGGAAAATAAGATAAGCCTAAAATCTAGCTTAAGAACCGAGCAGCTTGCCGACATTGATTCATTAGTTAGCGTAATTTCTGAGGATTTCGCGGCTCCTGCTCTGAATCTTCAGGCGCCCCAAGAACAACTATGATTGAATCTACGGCCATGCTCAAGCTGACTTACCCGATGATTTTATTTGTCCCTTGTGTAAACATGATGTGAAAGATTTTGAACCTATTTAACCAAAAATGTGAAGAAAGGAGCACCATAAATATGAAGTATGTTTGTGATGTGTGTGGGTATGAATACGATGAAGCTGTCGGTGAACCCGAGCACGGAATTCAACCTGGTACAAAATGGGAAGATATTCCCGATGATTTTCTATGTCCTATCTGCGGCGTTGGAAAAAGTGATTTTTCAGCAGTGTAAGAATGTCCGCTAGGTGAAAATAGTAAATAACAAGACGAGGAATAGAGTTTATAGCTCTGTTCCTTGTCTTTTAGC
>JGI994J12354_10000853_pt1 | contig 31074 bp, 40 predicted proteins | sample IntmicLarv3ML3BL_FD_12354 | JGI IMG/M metagenome (IMG submission 12354) | reverse complement strand
GGCACCGCCGCCGCTTCGGGTTACTATGGCACCGCCGCCGCTTCGGGTTACTGTGGTGCAGCGATGGTCACTGGTGAAAACGGTGTCGCCGCCGCTTCGGGTAACTATGGCACCGCCGCCGCTTCGGGTTACTGTGGTGCAGCGATGGTCACTGGTGAAAACGGTGTCGCCGTTGCCACAGGGCAATACGGCAAAGCCGGAGGTATAAAAGGTTGCGTATTTCTTCTGGTTGAACGCAACGACGATTACGAAATCACGGCGCACAAGTCAATCAAGATTGACGGAAAGCGTTACAAGGAAATGACGTATTACACCCTGCGCGACGGCAAGGTCGTAGAGGCGGAGGATTAACGATGAAACAACTAACACACATAATCATCGGCGCGTTGCTAATGTTGACGACCGGCGCGATTGTACTGCCAGCGACTATGCCCGTCGAAACCGAAGTTTACACCGTGACGGTAATCGAATACGTAACAGAAGCACCGCCTGAACCTACGCCGGAGACAGAACCGCCGTACACGGTCGCGGACATCGTTATGGTTTCGCAGGTGATACACAAGGAAGCGCGCGGAGTACCGGGTACTCCGCCGAAAGCCGCCGTTGCGTGGTGCATATTAAACCGCGTCGGAGACCCGCGATTCCCGAACACGATTGAGGGAGTTGTGACAGCGAAAAATCAATTTGCATACGACCCGACAGCCCCGTGGGAACCGTTTTATGACCTTGCTGAGGACGTCCTAATCCGTTGGGCGCGGGAAATGAATGGCGAGACCGACGTCGGGCGCACATTGCCGGCGGATTATTTTTTCTTTAGCGGTGATGGCAAGATTAACCGTTTCCGGCAAGAATATCGTGACCGCGTGTACTGGGATTGGTCACTGGCGGATCCGTACGCGGAGGTGGCGGAATGATTAAGATGCTGATAGGCGGCAGTCCGTGTACACATTGGTCGATTGCACAATCCAAAAACCGCGAAACAACCGCCGAGGGGCTTGGCTGGGAGCTATTCCGCAACTTCCTAATCGCGCGAGACAAGTACAAGCCCGATTACTTCTTGTACGAAAACAACAAATCAATGGCACCCGCAATTCGTGCGCAAATCACGACAGAGTTTGGGTTTGAGCCGATTTTGATTAATTCCGCGCTTATGTCAGCGCAGAATCGCCAGAGATTGTACTGGTTCGGTCGTCGAAACGTAGATGGCACATACAGCAAGGTAGACGTGACACAACCGACAGACAAGGGAATCCTGTTGCGCGACATCTTGGAAACGGGTATACCGTGGACGGAAAAAGGCTATTGTCTAACCGCATCTTATGACGGCGCGGTAGCGTGGAATACGATAGAACGCAAGCAACGTACAATGGTCGCAGAACCCGTTTGCATTACCGCCAAAGGCAAAGCACATACCTTAAAAGCGCAGTATTATAAAAACGGCATAGCTAATTTTGTGACCAACGGTGGGTACCCCTCCACGGCGGTCGCGGAACCCGTCTGCGTAGCCCAGCGAGGACGCTATGAGGACACAGGCAACCGTAGCAAAAAGGGGAACGGAGGTGTTCAGCAATTCTACGAGGCGCGCGAGGACGGCAAAAGCAACACTCTAACAACCGTGCAAAAGGATAATGCGGTTGCAGTACCGATTGATTATTGCCCGTTACACTCGTGCGACGTGGTGATAAATGACACGAATATTAGGTGCGCCTACAAAGACGGGTCGGGCACAGCGCAAGGATACACAGTTTATTTTGATGATGTTAAATCTCCGGCAGTTATCGCCGGACACGCCCATAAAATGAAGATTATCGAAAGCGTGGACGGGAAAACACGACCCATCCGTATCGGAACTATTGAAAATACTGCGAAAAATCCCGACCACGATAGCCAACAGTATCGCGTATACAGCCCCGACGCAAAGTCGGTTACACTTTGTGGCAATGGCGGCGGGTTAGGCGCAAAGACTGGGTTGTATGCTGTGCCGACACAAATTGAATGGCACGACGGTAAAAACTACCCCGTCTACGAAGTTGCTAACGGTCTAATCACCATCAAGGATAAAACGTACCCGATAAAGCTTGAGGACGGTTATTACATAATCCGCAAACTGACGGTTACTGAATGCATGCGCTTACAGACTGTGCCGGCGCGGTACGAATTTCCGGTTAGCAACACACAAGCATACAAAATGCTTGGCAACGGCTGGACGGTCGATGTTATATCGCACATTTTAAGCCACGCACCGGGAATCACGACAGAACCGCTTGAAGTCCTGTCGATGTACGATGGAATGAGTTGCGGCAGAATCGCCCTACAAAACCTCGGCGCGAATGTAACGCGCTATTATGCGACGGAGATTGACAAGTACGCGGTACAGACTGCACAACACAATTTCCCCGACACGATACAACTCGGCGACGCGTTTCAAGTGCGTGAGGATGGGTGGGGCTTGGGGGCTGCGGAATGAACGTTGGACTAATCGACGTCGACAACATCGACAGCAAAACTAGATTCCCCAATTTACCACTGATGAAGCTTTCAGCGTACCACAAGCAACTTGGCAATAACGCCGAATGGTGGAACCCGTTCGCGCATTATGACGTTGTCTACAAATCAAAAGTTTTCGACTTCACGCCCGACATCGACACGTACATACAAGCGGACGAAATCCGCGAGGGCGGGAGTGGCTACGGGTTAGAAAACGGGTTGCCCGACGAAGTGGAACACATTATGCCGGACTATTCGCTTTACCCGCAGTTTTCGCAAGCCTACGGATTCTTGACACGCGGCTGTCCGCGCAACTGCGGATTTTGCATAGTGTCGGAAAAAGAGGGTGCGAAATCCGTCAAGGTTGCCGGCCTATCCGAATTTTGGAACGGTCAGCGTGAAATAAAACTGCTTGACCCGAATCTGCTTGCGGCGGAGGAACACGAAGAATTGCTTCGACAGCTTGCGGACAGTGGCGCGTGGATAGATTTCACGCAAGGGCTTGATATTCGTCTGCTGACGGAAGAAAATGCCGGACTTCTGATGAAGTTGCGAATCAAGCAATTGCATTTTGCGTGGGATAATCCAAAACAGGATTTGACGGAGCAATTTAAGCGGTTCAAGGAGATATCCGGACTGGACAGACGTAGACTGGGTGTTTACGTGCTGACGAACTACAACAGCACGCACGAAGAAGATTTATACCGCATTTACAAGTTGCGCGAGTTGGGCTATTGGGCGTATGTGATGATATACAACAAGTCGTCCGCGCCGCTTCGTACGCGCAAGCTCCAGCGGTGGGTGAATAATCGTATGATTTTTGAAACAACGCCGCGGTTTGAGGATTATTACAGGGAGGCTAACAATGGATAAGACAAGCACATACATACAGGATTTGGCGGAGTTGGATTACAAAGTATCGGTTTTTGGCATAGATATAGTGATAGGAAAAGGAAAGACATATTTTTGCAAGGCAGAACATTTCCCAAACGGACACATTCGGTTTGACGCTGGAACAACCCCCGCCGAAGCCGTCGAAAAAGCGTGGAATGCGATATGCGGGGGTGCGGAATGAACTACAACGAAATAGCCGCAGAAGCACACGCACTGTCGGTGAAGTCCGGCAAGTGGGCGGCGAATCCGACGTTCGAAAAGTGCATACTGGAGGTTCACGCGAAGCTGACGGACGCTTGGCGGGAGTGGGAGAAGAAAAACGATACAATATACTACCTCTGTTCCGACAAGGGGGCTCTTTGTGACGGCCAATGCTATGCGTTCGACACAAAGACGGACGCGCGGTGTCGGTTTCAATACTACCGCCCCGAACCCCGCGGCGTAGCAATTGAACTAGCGTCTGTCGTTCTGCTGATTTTGGACATTATGGCGGAACTGAAAATCGAAATCGACAATATGGCGGGAATGACACCAAGCGCGAGGGATTTTAACAGTTTTTCGAGACTTATCACTTTAGTACATGACAAAACAGCAGCTTCATTTGCACCACCTGACGATGTTAGAATGTTCGATTTGCTTGTGGCAATCCGCGCAATCGAATGTTACTGCGACGCAAACGACATTGACCTTGCCGCCGCGATTCGGATTAAACTGGATTACGACGCGGCGCAGATGAAAGGAGATTGAAATGGAAATTATTAAAAATATCGAAGAGGTTATCGGTCTGCAACTTAACAGAACCGGCTCTTACGAGGAGAACAACAACTTGCGCATTGCTCCATTGCGAACCCAAAAAGGCTTTTACGACCCATACAGCAAGTACGACGGATACAGGATAACGACTACAGAACACGAGTATTTGTTTTTGGTTTATGGTGAACAAAATTGCTGCGAGCAGTGGGGTTACTTTGCTTCTGACGACAGCGCAAACGATTACATCGGGAAAACCCTTGTCGCAACCGAACTGACCGATGTCGCACTTGACACGAGACGCGTAGAGGAGAGCGGTTACTACGAGGACGGTGGTGGTATTCAGTTTGTTAACCTCAAAATGTCTGATGGCGGCGTTTTGCAACTCTCCGTTTACAACGCGCACAACGGATATTACGGACACCCGATTATATTCGCGAAAGATATGAAGATTCTGCACCAAGACACTTTATAAGGAGATTAAAACGGACGATAAATACAAGGTGCTGACGATTGAACAGATGGTGTCGCTGATTGGTAAGCCGGTTTGGTTCTTTGATTGCGACTACACGCGCGTTGTGGCTGTTGAAGAAATTGTACCGCAACAAATAACGATGGAAAAAGAGTGCGCACGATGATTATAGTTTCACAAAACCGCACTGCAATTATAAATTTCGACACGATACACCGAATCACGGCTAACGGCTGTTCGGTTTGGATTCACAACGCGGATTCTGCGGGATATGAATCCGAGATAGGCACATATGATACGCCGGAGCGGGCGAAAGAGGTGCTGAAAGGGATTGCGGGCAGATACGCACTTGCTGCGCACTATTACATGCCGGAGGAATAGAATGCCGAAACAATTGATACCAACCGAGGAGCAAGAGCAAATATGGCTATTCGAATGGGCGGCGTTGAACGTGGCGCAGTATCCGGAGCTTGACGATATGTTTCATATCGGAAACGGAGGGCTCCGGAGCAAGTCCGAGGCGGCGAGATTCAAGGCCGCCGGAGTAAAGCCGGGGATTCCTGATATCTGCTTACCCGTGGCGCGCGGAGGGTTTTTCGGACTTTTCATTGAAATGAAGCGCACGGTCGGCGGCAAGGTCAGCAAGGCGCAAGAGGCTTGGATTGAGAAGCTACGCAGAAACGGCTATCGCGTCGAGCTCTGCGAGGGCTGGCAAGCCGCAAAGAAAGTGATTGAAAATTATTTAGGAGGATAAAATTATGAATCAAGTTGTACTTATGGGCCGACTGACCCGAGACCCGGAATTGCGCCACACGCAGACTGGTACACCGGTAGCATCGTTTACAATCGCCGTCGACCGAGGCTTCACGCCGAAAGACGGAGGCGAGCGTCAAGTTGACTTCATTGATGTCGTCGCGTGGCGCGGAACGGCGGAGCTTGTGACAAAGCATTTTTGCAAAGGAATGCTTATCTCCGTTGTCGGTCGCCTACAAATTCGCGACTGGACGGACAAGGATAACAACAAACGCAGAAACGCGGAGGTCGTTTCCGAAAACGTCTATTTCACCGACAGCCGCCGCAAGCAAGACGGCGACGCAAGCGTTCCGCAGGGTGGCTATTCAGGCGGATATTCTACGCCGGTGGAGAGTGGCGGGTTCACGGAGATTGCGGACGATGACGGCGATTTGCCTTGGTGATGGAGGGCGAGAATGACGACAAAAGAAGCTAAACGATATTTAGACCAGACCAAATGGCTTGACGAAAATATCGAAACGACGCAACAAGAAATTGATGAACTGCGAGACGGCGCAACATCGGCTACGTCTACGTTGGACGCCACCGGCTCACGCTCAAGCGGCATTACGTCGGATCCCGTAGGAAATACCGCGGTCAAGGTGGCAGACTTGATGCGAGAGCGTAACGATAAAGTAAATCGGCTTATCGCCTTAAAGCAAGAGATTCCTACAAGGATAGAGGCTTTGCCAGACGAGCGCTTAAAGCTTATATTGCGCAAAAAGCACATCTTACATCAATCGTGGGGCAAGCTTGCGAGCGACATGCGTTACGACCAACGGCACATAACAAGGCTGTATCACAGGGCTTTAGTGCTGTTTTGCGAGATTCACGGTGAAGATTTAGAAAAAGATGTCCTAAAATGTCCGTAAATGTCCTTGTATGTCCTACAAAAATCTGATATTGTGTATTTGTGGCAAAGCCACAATGGCATATGTCCTCCTTTTCATTATCAGTCTCCTTTCTGATGGGCGAAAGCGCTTTACCGATTTGGTAGGGCGCTTTTGCTATACTTTTATATAGGTGGTGATTGCAGTGGCTGAATTGACGCCAAAACAGCAACGGTTTGTAACTGAATACATAATTGACCTCAACGCCACACAAGCCGCCATACGTGCAAAATATAGCACAAAAACAGCGGGCAGTATGGGGCAACGCCTGTTGAAAAATGTTGAAATCCAAAAAGCCGTCCAAGAGGCAATGAATAAACGCGCCGCGGCAACTGAAATCACTGCGGAACGAGTGCTTAAGGAGATAGCCTCAATGGCTTTACTGCCTATCGACGACCCTAAAGTGGTAGTCGGCATTGTAAAGGCGTCCGACAAGAACAAATCCCTCGAAATGCTCGGCAGACACCTCGGAATGTTTACAGACCGCCTCGAGGTGCATGAAACGGAGAGCAGCTGGTTTAAGAGTGATTAGACAGCTCAACAAGGCGGCTTTCACGCCTTGGATATATGACATCATAGACGACTATTCACATCGCTTAGAGGTCTACTACGGCGGCGCAGGAAGCGGCAAGTCACACGGCGCATTGCAAAAGGTCTTACTTAAAGCGATGAACAGCAAGCGCAAGGTTCTTGTTATACGCAAGGTCGGCGCAACACTTAAAGATTCTGTATTTGCACTTATGCGGCAGTTGTTGATAGACAGTGGACAGGGCGCGAGCGCACGGGTCAATCGGTCGGACTATGAGATCGAGCTAAGTAACGGCTCGGTCTTTCTTTTTAAGGGCTTAGACGACCCCGAAAAGATTAAATCCATTACTGGCGTGACAGACATTATCATCGAAGAAGCAACGGAGCTGACAGAGGCTGATTTTACACAGCTCAACCTCCGATTGCGTCCGGCTGCGCCGAATCCGCAAATCTACCTAATGTTCAACCCGGTTTCTAAGGCGAATTGGGTTTACAATTACTTTTTCCTGCAACCGCCCGCAAATGCGCTTGTGTTGCACAGTAGCTACAAGGACAATCATTTCTTGCCGCCCGAATATGTCGCAGAGTTGGAGCGGCTAAAAACAACCAACCCAGCGTATTACCGCATTTACGCGCTTGGCGAGTTCGCTACACTGGATAAGCTGATATTTCCGAATGTGCAGAAGCGGCTTGTTTCGCCCGAGGAGGTTGCGGGGCTGCCTTTTTGGTGCGGCTTGGACTTCGGGTACATCAACGACCCGTCGGCGCTTACGTGGGGTTATTATGACAAGAAGAATCTGCGCATATATACGACCGGCGAGTATAACAAAAAGGGCATGACCAATACGGACATAGAGCGGGCGATAGCTGACCTCGGACTTAAGAAAGAGCTTATTGTCGCTGACAGCGCCGAGCGCAAGAGCATTGATGAAATCCGCAGAAACGGATTCAGAATACAACCCGCCGTCAAAGGACCCGATAGCGTTATCAACGGGATCGACTTTATGCTCCGACACGAAATAATTGTTGATGAGCGTTGCGTGCATACGGTCGAGGAGTACGAGAACTACACGTGGCAGAAAGACCGCAAGAGCGGTGAATATATCAACAAGCCAATAGACGCGTTCAATCATCACATCGACAGCACACGTTACGGCTTAGAATCACACAAAAAGACCGGCGGTAAATTTGTATCCGTCGTTATGTAGGAGGGAAACCCTTTGCTTACAAATTTAGATTGGCTCGAAGAGGGGAAAGATTTCCCCCCTAAGATTGAAACAGACCGCCTCCGGCAGTACCGAGAGAATGCGGACTTATACGAATCCAAGCACCCCGAAGTTTGGCGAACGGCGTTTGAGCACCTTGCAAAACGCTTAAGACGGCGAAGTGGCGAGGTCAGAACAATATTTAATTATCAGCAGTTATTGTCTAAGAAAACTGCTGACTTTGTTTGCGGTGAGCCGATAACGCTTGAATATGAGGGCGATACTGACAAGCTGGAGGCAACGCTTGCACGTGAGCGATTTAACCTCAAGCTTTATGAGCTTATAATCGACGTGTCGCGTTTTGGCAACGGCATAGGAAAGGTCGTAGACGAGCGGTTAACAGTCGTACCGCCGGGGCATTGGTTTCCTGTTGTAGACCCCGGAGATTTAAAGCACATCACGCAACACGTTATAGCCTTTCCAACGCACCCCGACAATGACGGAAAGCCGACACAACTTCGCATTGAAATCCACACGAAAGGAAACGTTGAGACGCGAGAGCATACATTCTCGGCGCGGGCGGATAACGGCCTGTGGGTGGGTAAAATCGGTGCGCAGATAGCAGACCCCGTTGCCGAAGCGACAAACCTCAACGATTTTGCAGTGTTCGCCCTTTCAAACGCAACGCACTCCGGCAGCTTATACGGCATAGACGACTACGCCGCGATAAATAGTCTTGTACAGGCGTTAATGTGGCGCTTACACCGCGCCGACGCGGTTATGGATAAGCACTCCGACCCCAGCATAAGCGGCCCATCATCAGCCCTTGAGCTGGACGAGGCGACGGGGCTTTACCTGTTCCGCGCCGGGGATTATTTCACCCGCGACAGAACAGACGACCCCGATATCAATTACGTTACGTGGGACGGCAACCTCGACAGCAATTTCAAAGAAATTGATTTACTGTTTAATCAACTTTATGTTATCTCTGAGATGGGTGCCGCATTTGTAGAGGGCACATCGTCAGGCGGCGCAAACAGCGGCACAGCGTTAAAGCTCCGGCTTGTTTCGCCGCGCATTAAGGCGCAACGCATAACCGGCATAAACGATGCAACTGTACGCGCAATGATTGCGGCGTTGGGAATGGTTAACGGTGTTACCGTTATCGGCGACCAGCTAACGCTCCGTTGGAATGACGGCCTACCGAACGACCCCGTCGAGGACGCACAGCGTCGCAACGTGGAGACAGGCGGCAAGCAGACAAAGAGCCAGTACAGCGCAATCAAAGAGCGCGGGCTGTCTGACGCGGAGGTTGAGGCAGAGCTTGAGCAGATACGCCTTGAGGCGGCCGCAAACTCGGCTAACATTCTCGGTGTAGTCGACCCGTTCGCCGAGGATGACGAGCTCGAGGGTGTAAGCGATGGCGACACAACGTGATATAGAAACCCTCTCGCACCTTTACCTTGACGCGCGAGACAGGCTCTTGCGTACAATTACGGGCGAGACCGGCGCAGGCACAAAGACCTATGCCAACACGGTACTAAAGCAACTCGAGGCGGAGCTTGAAAGCTTAAAACGCGCTTCAAAGAGCTACATTGATACCCAAATACCACAGGCGTATAAGAAAGAGCTTGACAGCCTGTATGCGTATTTTAAGCGCAACAATCTGTTGATGAAAAACCCGCGAGCGTTTGCCTCATTGCATAACGAGACGATTTACGTCATTGCGAGGGAAATGCAACATCAGCTTAATGACGCGTTAATTACCGTTGGACGGCAAGTAACACGCTATGTGGATCGCGCGCAGGACGAGGCACTCCGGCAAGCGGGATTACGTCAAACGGGCATTAAAAATGCGTCCGGCGGTACTGTGGGCGATATGCAACGCGCATTAGTCGAAGATTTGCGGGAACACGGCTTTATGACTGTGCAGTATGGGTCGGGAACTCAAGCGCGCCAAGTCCCTGTAGACGTTTACGCGGCAACGGTCGCGAGGTCTACCACGCGAGAGGCGGGCAACACCGCGAGGCTGAATCAGTTGACGGCGAACGGCTACGACCTTGTCAAAATGACAGAGCATTACCCGACTTGCGATGTGTGCGCGATGCACCAAGGGCGTGTATATAGCATATCGGGTAATGATAAACGATTTCCGCCGCTGTCGCTGGCGTTTGGCAAATACAACAACGTACACCCTAATTGCCGCCACGTCGTTGGCGCTTGGATAGAATCGCTACAAACGCCGGAGGAAGTCAAGACGGCTATATCGGAATCAAACCGCCCATTTAAGGACACCCGAAGCCTCCGCGAGGTGAAGCTATACAACGAGCAACAAGACAAGAATCGCCGTGCGCGGGAAACTTTGTACCAGTACGAGCGATACAAGGCTCGGCTTGGCGAGGACGCGCCAAAGAGCTTACAGGCGTTTTCGCGTATAAAGAGGCAAGGCGGCGAACAATGGGGCGTATTGCAGTCAAAGTATCGCGCTATGGGCTACTATGACAAGGCGATTGCGCAAGAACCCGCAATCACAAAGGCGGTTACAGGCGTCGCAGAGAGCGTCGGAATGAAGCCCGCCGGGTTAGAATATCGCGTTAAAAGTCGAGATTCTTTTCTGCGCAAAGTTGCGGCGAATTACTCGCCCAATGGTACGCAATACGAGGTCAAGGACATTTTGCGGTACACGCTCACAGCTCCAGCAAATAAATTAAGCGAAAAAACGCTTGAAAGTATTGCAAAGCTGGAGAATTTAGGGTATAATACGAGTGCGATTAAGAACACTTGGCTTGCACCGGCAAACCCTTATAAGGGAATTAACACTTTTGTTACCGCGCCGAGCGGACAAAGGCTTGAATTGCAGTATCATACGCCGGAGAGCTTTGCGCTAAAAGACGGCGACATGCACCGCCTTTATGAAGAATGGCGGCAATTGCCCCACGGTAGCGTGGAATATCTTGAACTTGAAAAGCAAATGGCTGAATTATCAAAGGCGTTGACAGTGCCGGCAGATGTGGAGGGGATAAAATGATGGAAGAATATTACAAGATTCTCGACAAAAACGTCATCGCACGACGCGACGGCTTTTTAAGTGCTTCTATCTATGATCCAAGAACCGGCTGGGCTCCCGATACAGAACATATTCTGGCAGATAGGCTAACCGGCTACGATGGCGAAGAAATCGGAAGTACGGATACGCTCCTGCAAGTTGAGACAATAACGAAAGCGGAGGCGCTACGCCTAATCAGCGCATAACGCTTCATTAATTCAATAATTAAGCATCTTGTCAATAGACAGGGTGCTTTTTTAGTGCCCGAAACCCGTAACAGGGGCTTTTTCTGTTCGGGAGAATAATCGTCACCCGACGTTAAAGGGAGGTATTACAGTGGATATGGAAACCACAACAAACACCGCTACAGCGGAGATGGATACTGCTACCACACAACAGCAGAGCGCACAGGAAGTCAACACGCAGGACGCGGCACCCGCAAAAGAGGATATCGCGGCACTTGTCACAAAGGAAAGTCGTAAGAATGTTGAAAAACTGCTTAAGGACGCCGGAATTACGCCGAGCGACAACCCCGAAATGCAGCTCAAGGAGTACAAGAAGTGGCTTGACGGGCAGAAATCCGACCTCGAGCGGGCACAAAGCGAGCGCGACGCCTTAACCTCGGAGCGCGATACCGCGATTGCCGAGAAAAATGCACTTGAACGGCGTTTTGACATCGTTTCAAAGGGCGTTCCCGCTGATAGGGCGGACAAATACATCAAGCTCGCAGAGGCTTATGAATCCGACAGTGTCGATTTTGCCTCGGCGGTTGACTTGGCGTTAAAGGACTTCCCAATAACTACAACTACGCAGAAAGCTCCCGGAGGCGGAGCGAACCCACCGGCGGCAACGCCGCCCATATCTGACCCTTTTATACAGGGCTTTGAGAAAGGATAATAAAAAATGGCAATTAATTATGCAGCAAAATATTCCGACAAAGTAGACGAGCGCTTTAAGCTCGGTGCGGTTACCGCCCCCGCGGTTAATCAAGATTACGATTTCGTGGGCGTAAAAACCGTTAATGTGTACTCCATTCCCACGGTTGCGATGGAGGACTATACACGCACAGGCTCAAACCGTTACGGCACTCCGACAGAGCTACAGGACAACGTACAGGAGCTGACGCTTACACGCGACCGTTCGTTCACATTCACGATCGATAAGGGTAATGACGTGGATCAAATGCTTGTCAAGAATGCGGGCGTTGCGCTTTCGCGTCAGCTTGACGAGGTCGTTATCCCCGAGGTAGATATGTATCGTATCGCGACGATGGCCGCAGGCGCAGGCTCGACAGCAACAGCGGCTATTACTGCGGCGAATGCGTACGAGGCACTGCTTGACGGTACCGTGGCAATGACAGAAGCTAAAGCGCCGCTGACGGGCCGCATTGCGTACGTCACCCCCACGTTCTACAAGTACATCAAGCTTGACCCCGCCTTTATCAAGGCGTCAGACATTGCGCAGGATATGCTTATCCGCGGTCAGATTGGCGTTGTCGACGGTATCGCTATTGTCACCGTCCCGTCGTTTTACCTCCCCGCAAACGGTGCATTTGTGATTACGCACTCCGTAGCGACAACCGCGCCAATTAAGCTTGCCGAGTACAAAATTCACGAGGACCCGCCCGGCATTAACGGCGCGCTGGTCGAGGGACGTGTCTATTACGACGCATTCGTCCTCGACAACAAAAAGGACGCAATCTATTTCCACAAGACAGCGTAAGGAGGGGCAACCGTGAAGTTTACCAAGACCATTAACGGCAAAACCGAAACTATGCTCGCTCAGAACGAAATCCAAGCGGCGGCATTTGTGAAATCCGGCTGGACACTTGTAGAGGCGGCCGACAAGCCGAAGAGCGACAAGGCAAAAGCCGACAAGCCGAAGAGCGACGGTGATGTCAATGACAGTGGGGACTAACACGTACGTCACACTCTCCGAGGCTGACGCTTACGTGGACGGCTTCCGTCCTAATAGCGCGTGGAATGAATTAACTAACCCGCAAAAAGAGCAGCGCCTTGTACTTGCCACAGAGCAACTTGAGGCGCTGCCCTTTACCGGGCGAAAAACGGAGCGCAACCAACCCTTAGCTTTTCCACGCTTTCCCAGTAGCACCGTGCCGGAATCTATCAAGGCCGCACAAGTGGAAATTGCCGTATTTGCATTGGAGCAAACATCTTCGGTCGATGCCTCTCAACGCGCCACATTACAGCGGCAGGGTGTGACCTCTTTTTCGCTCGGTGACATATCGGAAAGCTACGGCGGACAGACGGGGCTTGCAGTCGCTCATGCGTTCCTCGCAGACGCCACGATTCGCGGGCTTTTAGCCCGATTCTTGCAAGGAGGGTATCCGATTGTTAGATAATTACCTCAATCAAAAAGCGGCATACAAAGCCGCGCAACGCAACGACGAGGGCTTAGTGTCTGACGAGTGGGGGCAGCCTCAGTATGGCGCTAAGCGCACAGTTGTATGCCGCCGACAAGCCAAGACGCAGGAAGTGCTTACTTCCGACGGACAAAAGGTCGAAACATCGACAATCTACTACCTTGTGAGCGAGGTCTTTGAGGGCGACCAGTTAGACAAGCTGCGCGTTGTCGCTGTTGCCGAATGGGTAACCCTCGGCGGCACTCCGTTGGGCTGGAAAGCTTTCTGCTGATGGACGTTAAAGTCACATTTGACGACAAGAAACTCAGCGCGCAGATAGCTAAAGCGATTAAAGCCGCACCACAAGAGGCGGCAAAAGCTATGTTTGAATGCGTTGTAGACCTTGCGGCCGAAAGCGCGCGCCGAGCGCCTATTGAGACGGGCGATTTGCGCAACAACTGCCACGGCATAGTCGGCGGACAGACTGTCTTTGCGAATCAGCAGGCCTCAGGTGGCGCACCAAGAAACGCCTCACAGCACATTGAGGGCGAGGCCGGTTATTCTTTGCCGTATGCGTTACGACAGCACGAGGATTTGACGTTAAGCCACGACCGCACAGACGGTTATATGCGCTCTGACGGTACGTCTGTAAACCTAATCGCCGGCGGCGAGGCTAAGTACCTCGAAAAGCCCTTTAACGAACGCAAGGGGCGATACATTCAACGCTTTAAGCGAGTTGCGGAGGAATCAATAAAATGAATATCTTAGAACTCGTCAAGAGCGTCCTCAACAGGGACGCTTTTTTAGGTGTTCTGCCCGACAAGCCCGACAAGGCAATTGTATTGACGCAATACGGCGGCGGCGTAGATACGTTTTTCGACCAAACGGACGAGGTGTATCAAGTGCAAGCGCGGTGTCGCGCTATGACGGCACCCGAGGCGTATGCGATGGCAGAAACTGTCAAAGCCGCGCTTGACCGCTATGTCGGGCAGGGCGTAGCGATTAGGCAAATAACACCAATTTTAGACATAGGACAAGACGAAAGACGGCGGCGTGAATACACCGTCAATTTTACAATTAATCCGATAGGAGGATAAATTTATGGCACTTTATCAAGGCGTAACAGGTAAAATCTCCATCAAGAAAGATGGGGGAACAGAAGAGTTCCTCGTTCATATGACAACTTGGAATGTGGACTTGACAAAAGCTATTGACGAGACCGCATATTTCGGCGGCAGCGCAACAGAGGAGGGCTTCACAGAGAAAACTCCGGGCGTTAAGTCGTGGACGGCTTCCGCTGACGGTGCGGCCGATTTCGGATCGACCAGCGGGCAAAAGAGCCTAATGGACGCATATCTGAATGATGATGTCATTACGGGTACGTTCTATCTTGACGAAAACACCGGCATGAAAGGTGACGGAATTGTGGAAAGCCTTACAATCAGCCACGCGGCAGACGGCAAAGGTGAAATTTCAATCAGCATATCGGGCAACAAGGTTCCGACGCTGATGTCGGCATAAGGAGGAGCATTATATGGCAACTATGTACGCAGAATTCGGGGACAAGTCATTTGAACTGACGGTATCGCTCCGTGTCGCGCAGAAAATCAACCAGAAGTTCAAGCAGACCACAGAGCAAGTGATGTCAAGACTTGTTGACGGCCCTCCGGAGGAAATCGTCAACATCTTAAAGACTGGCTTAGCCGACAAAGAGCGCGAACAGGAGCTTGAGGATACGGTAATGGACGGCGGTTTCGGTATGGCGCACCTGCGCAACGTGACCGGCGCATATCTGCTCGAGCTTTCATATCCGGGCACACCCGAGGAGAAAGAGGCCGCCGTTGCTGCCTCCTTTGGCGCAGACGAAACGGCAAAAAACGGGTTGCGGCAGATGCTGGGGCTGCCGGTCAAGTCGAGTTCGGCACCCCGCGATTCTGGGAGCAAATAATTGAGGTCGCGTACACCATCGGCATACCGCCCCCACAGATGTATGACTTGTCATTGTGGGAGTTTAATGCGTGTGTACGCGCTTACAACGCACAGCGCGAAGCCGAGGGCGACGCGGAAACCGTTAGGGCTTGGCGAACAGCTAATTTCACAGGCGCGGCCTTTGCTAACAAGTTAAAGCCCTTGAAGCACTATCTTGGGGAAAAGGCGGTAACCGCGCCAACGCTAAGCGCAGAGCAACAGGCAAGAATAGACAAGAAATTCGAGGAACGGAGGCGTTTAGATGGCGCTGAATGACCTTACAGTAAAATTCAAATCAGACACCAGTGACCTAACTAAGGGCTTCCGTACCGCCGAAAGCGGTATCAAAAAAATGTCCGGTGGTATTGCAAATCTTGTAAAGAGCGCAGCTGCAATCGCGGGCGTCACCTTGTCCGTTAAGGCGCTTGCAGACAGTTTCAAGGTGTTCACAAAGCTTGAGAGCAATATGAGCCGTACAAGTGACATCTTCGGTGCGGCAACGCAGAACATTCAAGCATTCGCAGAGGGCTCGGCTAAGTCTTTCGGCTTGGCTGAAAGTGCTGTATATGAGTATTCTTCGACATTTGGCAATCTGTTTAAGAATATCACTGCAAGTACGACGGAAAACTCCGCCGTAACAATTAAAATGCTGCAAGCCTCCGCCGTCGTCGCGTCCAAGACAGGGCGCACGATGGAGGATGTTATGGATCGTATCCGTTCGGGTTTGCTCGGCAGCACGGAAGCTATCGAGGACCTCGGAATACACGTAAACATCTCAATGCTTGAAATGACGGACGCGTTTAAGCGTATTGCAGACGGGCGGAGTTGGAATCAACTCACGTTCTACGAACAACAGCAAATTCGAACACTCGGTATATTGGAGCAAGCGCATAAGAATTTCGGCGACACGGTGCAGCACGGCTCGGCATATTCGCTATCGGTGCTATCCGCCGCGTTCAAAGACTTGATGGCGACAGTAGGCAGCTTTGTTAATGCGGTGCTCGCGCCCGTTATCCGTGCGCTTACGACCATTGTACAACTTGCGACAACCGCACTTAAAGCGTTAGCGGCAATGCTCGGCATAAACGCGTCGTTCTCTGGCGTGTCGGATAGCCTTGGTGCTGGTGCTGCCGGAGCCGGAGCTATGGCAGACGGTCTCGACGAGAGTGCGAAGAATGCGAAGAAGCTGAACCGTCAGCTCGCGGGCTTTGATAAGTTTAATGATATCACCGCAAACGCGGGCGGCGGCGGTAGCGAAGCTCCCTCGGGCGGTGCGTCCGGCGGTGGCGGCGGTATGGGTATCGAAATGGACTTTGAGAAGCTCGAGCCGCCCGATACCTCTTGGACGGACAAGCTGCTCGGCTGGGCTAAGAACTTCGGCACATTGATAGAGCCATTGAAAAGCTCACTCGATGGGCTTTGGAAAACACTACAAAAGGTCGGTGGCTTCGCTTGGGACGGGCTGAAAAACTTCTATAATCAGTTTCTAAAGCCAATCGGCACGTGGGTGCTCGGTGAGGGCTTACCACGTCTTGTAAATTCGCTTCGAGACGGTCTCGAAAAAATTGACTGGGCGCGCATTAATGACGCATTTTCAAAGTTGTGGACGGCATTGAAGCCATTTGCAATCAATGTCGGCGAGGGTTTGTTGTGGCTGTGGGAAAATATTCTCGTTCCGCTTGGCACTTGGACGATGAACGAGGTTGTGCCGCGATTTGTTGAGCTTATTGCGACAGCTTTAGACGTTTTTAATACCATTTGGGAAGCGGCTAAACCGGGTCTCGAGTGGCTTTGGACTGAATTCCTAAAGCCCGCCGCAGACTGGGCGGGCGACCAAATTATCAAAGGGCTTGACAGTATAACAAACGGACTTAAAAAGCTTAGCGACTGGTGCAAGCAACACAAAACTACCATTGAGACTATTGCGATAGTAGCCGCTTCATTTGCGGCAGCTTGGGCGCTCGTTAACGTCGCTATTATAGCGTGGAACGTTGCGGCGGGTATCGCAACAGGCGTTACTACTGCTTTTGGCGTCGCTGTCGGAATCTTGACGTCACCCATTACACTCATTATAGCGGCTATTGGAGCGCTTATTACAATCGTTGTCTTGCTGGCGAAAAACTGGGATAGCGTTAAAGAGACTGCCGCCAACGTGTGGGAGAAAATCAAGGAAATATGGGGCAAAGTTACTGGTTGGATTAACGATAATGTAGTCCAGCCTGTAACAGAGGCGTTTAAGACCTTTTGGGAGGGTATAAAAAGCGTGTGGAGCACAGCTGCCACGTGGTTCACGGACAAGGTGCTTACACCCATCAAATCGGCATTTACAGGCGCGATTAACTTCCTAATCGGTTTGGCGGAGGGTTTTGCGAACGGCTTCATTAAGGGCATAAACAAAATCATCGACGCTTTGAACTCCATTAGCTTTACGATTCCGTTCATCGGCGAGACGTTTTCGCTAAATATCCCACGAGTGAATGAGATCCAAATCCCTCGTATCGCGATGGCAAAGGGAAACTTAGCTTACGGAGAAGTGGAGGCGCTTGTTGGCGATAACTTCAACGCAAGGCAGAACCCCGAGGTCATCGCCCCGCTGTCTAATTTGCAAGATATGATTACCGCCGCAGTGCTGCAACGTGATATTGCGACTGGCGGCAACGGCGGAGGACGTCAAGTCATCGAGTTCCGTTTAGTAATGGAAGATGGCACGCCGTTCATCGAATCATTGATTGACCCGATGAACAAAACAGCGCGAAATCTCGGCTACAGCCCTGTGTTTCGCTTAGAGCCAGCATAAATCAAAGCCCCCTCCGATTTGGAGGGGGCCGCATTGTGTTTTATTTAACAATGTCACACTTTTTAAGTGATACATTGAATGTTCCGCCGTCGCATTTTCCTGTAACAGTTACGATATCTCCGCTCTTCAACTCTGCGATGTCGTCGAGATTATTCTTTTCGAAGTAGCACTGAACGCTAATAATCGAATACCGGTCATTATCATTTTTCAAGGTGATGTATGCGTTGTCAAGAATATCTTTTGCGATGCTGTCGACCGTGCCGGTTACCATTAAAAGGTTGCCCTTGTAAATTCCGTCCGCTGAAATCTCGTTCTCGGCATAGGCTTCGAGGAGCTCTGTAGCCGTGACTTCGATATATTCAATTTCCGGCGTTGCTTTTGGTGTGGGCGTTGTCGATGATACGTTAGGCGTATTGGTTTCCGGCTTGTCAGAATCAGACGTGACGGCAATTATAACACAGAGTATTATGAAAGCGCAGACCAATACCCCGACTGCTTTTAGGCAACCGACCTTTTTCTTCGGTTTCGGAAACATATCTTTTGCGTCAAAGTCTGATGTGCTTTTTGGTACATTGGGTGCTGGCGTTGGTGGCGTAACGGCTGTTGCCGAAATCGGACACCCGCAATGAATACACGTCAACGCTTTTTCAGAAACCTCTTTCCCGCAATCGGGACAAACAATCAAAGCCATATCTATTACCTCTCTTTTGTAAGCATTTTATCAATTGTACCACGCAACAAAGCGGGGTGTCAACACCGAAAGGAGGCGCACATGCCTACACACTACGACAATTTTGATTTCCGCATTGATGGGACGGTCTTGCCGCCGCCATCGGGATACAATTACAATGAGGCCGACCTTGTAGAAAACAGCACGCGCAACGGCAAGGGCTTCGCCTCGTGGGACGTGGTGCGTCAAAACGTCGGGAATCTTGAGTTATCTTGGGATAACCTCGACGGCGACCGGCTTAAACAAGTTATACGCGCAATCCGGGGAAAGAAGTCATTTAATGTGCATTTCTTCAACACATTGACGGGAGACCACGAGACGCGCGTGTTTTATTCCGGCGACCGAGCCACACAGCTTGCGAGGTACGTCTCTGCGGTCAAGTATTGGGCGACGTTAACGATTCCATTTACGGAGGTATAATCTATGCGGTCTACTGACCCCGCCTATGTGGAGGCATTTAACCCTAATCACGGCGACGGAGCGCGTTTTATTGAATGGAGCGTGGCATTTGAGGTCGTGCAAGACGAGGTATATGAAACGTTGTCTGTAAACGCACCGCAAAACACGGAGATAAGCCGCATAGCGCAGACAACGGATCGCAACCATAACTTGCTTGACGTGGGAACATTCGAGCAAGCGGGTTGGCCGCTGGACGGTAGCAAAGTGATACCGCCGAGGCTGGCAGAGCTCCCAGACGCGCAAGTCGGGCTTTTTATGCAGGATATGTCCAACGCAAACGGATATTTCACACAACCGCAAGTCTATACCGCCACAACCGCATATCCGTATGACCTTTTGGCGATTACATTAGACTGGGGATTTTCGCCCGCCGTTAATTATACCGTAGGTTGGTATAACGGCGCAACACTATTATACAGCGAAGCGGTCACCGACAACACGGAGCGCGTGAACACGCTGAATCACGCTGTTCCTGCGGTCAATCGTGTAGTGATAACGATAACCCGCGTGCGCCCGAATAGCTTCGCGAGGTTGTCTGAATTTATACCCGGTGCCATTATCGACTATTCGCCCGACAACGGGTCGATACTGACAATCGAAGAGGTCGTAGACCCATTCAGTGAACGCGCTCCCGCGGGTACAATGAGGCTTGCGGCGGAGAATTTCGCAGAACAGTTTGACATTTTCGACCCATCGGGCATTTACCAGTACTTCAAGGTACGTATGCCGTTGACACCCGTAATATCTGCAAGGTCGCCGGAGGGTGTATTTAAGCGGGTCCGAATGGTTACACACTACCTGCAAGCACCGAAACTTCAAGGCAATTTGACGAAGCTCCAGCTCGAAGCGGCAAACCTATTAGGATCGCTTCAAGACACAAAATATACCATTGGTGTGTATAAGACGGCGACACTGGCGCAATTCGCGACAGACGTTGCGACAGACGCAGGCATAACCGTTGTGTACCCGAGCTCTTTCAACACAATTTCGCTGACTGCGTACATACCGTCCATCTCACACGCACAGGCATTCGCGGACATTGCGCGTGCGTCTTGCACCCTGCTGCGCGTTACATCAGATGATGTCTTGACATTCTTTGCTCCAGCGGGTGAATCACAGATAACTATAAGCGGCGAAGATTACCGCAGTGGTGATGGCATATCTCCGGCAGACGACGACATTTTCAACACAATAGAGCTTGATTTCCAAAATTATACGTTGGATACAGTCGGGCAACTGGCAAAAATGCCCGCGACTGGGGTCGTAACAAGCAGTAAATTCTATGTTGATAATGCGATTATCACAACGACGACAGGCGTTTATACGCCTAAATACGCACCGTCAAGCAACATATCTGCGACGATAACCGGCGGAGAGCTTGTTGTCACAGGGCAAAAAATCAATTCAACTGTAGGAACGCACAGCACAACGACGCGGCAGGAGAACGAACGACCGTATACATATACACCACCCAGCAGTCCACTAATACAGGCACAAAACGTACAAGCTGTGGCGGAGTATGCGCTACAGTGTAAAGCGGTAAAGCGTCGTGTCGTAAATATCAACTACCGCGGATATCCGTTTTTGGAGGTTGGCGACATTATGCGCTTCAACACCGGCAACGCAGACACACAGCCGTTCTTTATGACGAAAAACCGCTTGCAGCTCGGCGGCGGTATGACCGGCACACTGGAGGCACGAGAGCTATGATTTGGAAAACAGATTGGCAACCCGCCAACGACTATGCGGCAACTGGCACAACCGAATTTGCGCGATTACTAAGCAACTACAACGAATTAAAGAACACCCTTAATGCTGAGTTCGGGTACGCTATTAATTTCACGACACCCGCAACCGACGGCTTCCGTACATTCCCTTTTGCAGATGTGCTGAACGCCACGGAAAATGCGTTAAACACATTACACGTGTGGACGCACGAATGGATTAACAAAGTTGTTACGTGGCAAGCAGGGGACGTAATGCCTACCAGCGACGACATTAACAGATGGGAGCAAAACGGACAAGCAATAGAAGCGGCTATGCCGCGAGTTACCGCCGCGTGGTTCTTTATGGGGGAACTCTACATGGGCGAAGTATAACAAAAATAATAACGAGGTGTAAATTATGATACCAAACATTGACAGAGTGCCGACGTATATAGGACGGGTGGAGATGACGCCCGTAGAGGGTAAACCCGGCTTTTTTGATATGACGCGCGCCGACGAGCCTACAGAAAACGGAATGGCGCTAAACAAGGCGAAATTCGATGAGTTTCTTGCTGGTTCGGGCGAACTGGTGGACGAGTTCGGGCTAACTCCGGGGAAAACCGTAGCGCCATTCCACAGTGCGATGGGCGCTTTTTTGGACTTTGATAACGGACTAACCCCCACGGTCGGAAGCTTTTCACCTACCGAAAGCGGCACAACACAAATCGCGGGTGCATACGGATACGGACGACAGGGCACGTCTACAACGTCGCGAATCAATCTAAATGCGAAAGTTATCCCGCCCGGCGCTAAAACGGTTCGCTTTCGTGCTAAGCCGATAGGCGCTCTAAGCGGTTCGCAGTACATACTTGACGAATCCGGCAGCACGGCGTCGAACTCCGGCATGCGTTTTTACAAGTCCGGTCAACATCTTCAAATCGGCATTTTCAACGGCTCCGGTGTCGCGTCTTTCATCTTCACTGTAAATAACGTATTTACAGTGCTGGATACGTGGTATGACATTGCATTCACTTGGGACGGCACGACAGACAATGGCGGTATCCGCGTGTATGTAGATAGTGTGCTTCGGCTGCAGACCACGTCGACGATAGAGCAGAACCTGCCCGCAAGCCTTAACACTGTGCTTTTAAACGGCGCGTATGCAGGCGGCAGTCAAGGTGGTACGTCTATCGCAATTGATGAATTTGAGACATACAGTCAAGCGCTGTCAGATGGCGGGCTCGGCGGGTTGACACTAACGCAACCCGGCTTCCAGCTGCGCGATGGTGCGCTTGTTCGGGTTAAGTCGCCTAAAAACACGCCCATAGGCGGCACGCGCTTTAGAATCAATGACGGGGAATTGTACGCTGTGACGGGCGCAGGATTCACAGCGGGTCAGTGGCGAGACCTTGTTTTCAGTTACAATACTGGCAAATGGTCGGATGTCTCGCCTGTACCTATTAAAGTTGGACTAACAAGCGTTCCCGGAATGACGGAGGCAACAGCGACAACAGTAAATCTCGGCGCACGCCCGATAGGGTTAGATATAGCGGTTCGGAGCACGTCGGGAACGCAAAGCGTTTTAGGCACAGGCGTCGCACCGTATCTATATCTGAATAGTTATATGAACTTTATTGCCGCGCCTTTGGTTGGCGGCAATGGGTTTAGTTTTTGGATTCAGGCCACAGATACAGGGTTTAATATTTACGGTCAGACGAGCGGGGGAGCTACTATGGGTACGGCCTATCAAGTGGAATATAGAGCCATTATGGCAACAATGTAGGAGACAGTATGACATACATCAACATACCTATCACCAATGCCGCAGATACGCGCCTTTTAACGATTCCGCACGCGCTTGGAAATATATCTACACGCACAGACGACGGCGCGCAGACGCTTCTTTTTGAGCGTCTCGTGGACCACATTGACGACAGGCTGATTATCACGTTGGAGGCTGACGGGCAGCTGTTCGAGATTAATCTCGGTGCAAACAATGAATATGCACTAACACCCGACTTGACACAGTTTGGTCGGATTGAGCTTTACATTACGTTTGTATCAACCGACGGTCTGCGTCGCGAATCCTCGAACCGTTGCACACTTTATGTGCGTTCGTTCCCTGCGACGGACACGCCTCCCGACCCGCCTCCCGAACCGAAACAGTGGGTAGAGGAAGCGTCGAAAGATGGCAAAATTCGTGGGCGCAAAGACGGAGCGTGGGAGGAAATCAAAGGCGGCGGCGGGGAAGATGGTGCGACATTCATACCCGAAGTGTCGCCGTCGGGTAACCTTTCGTGGACTAATAATAAAGGATTGTCAAATCCCGAACCCGTCAACATCAAAGGTCCGAAAGGCGATGACGGCGACGACGGAACCGCCGCCACATTTGCTATCGTCGAAACCGTTACAGGCTTGCCCGGCACGCAAGCGGAAGTGTCGGAAACCCCCGAAAGCACTCCGCAGAACCGGAAATACAAGGTTGTTATACCGCAAGGTGCGACGGGCGACAAAGGCACAAACGCAACAATCAACGGTTCAAGCACCCTAAATATCGAAGCGGGTGAAAACATTGCGATATCACAAGACGGAAACACACTGACGATTGACGCAACGGACACAGGTATTCAATCCGCGCAAATCCACTACAACGAAGTGATAACGCAATCGGAGTACGACAGTTTGAAAGCCTATGGAGAGCTTGATTTTAATACTGCGTATGACGTCGTGGAGGGTTAGCCTATGCGGACGATTGGCGACAGCCGCATACTTGCGCGGCACATAGGCGATGAAGAGGTCATTATGCGGTCGATAGGCGGCGAGGAAATATACCTCGCGCACCCGAAAAGCGGGCTATATCGCCAATTCGACGGCACAAACAATACCGGATTCGGATACGACCCCAGCGTGACAGCTTGGGCGGATTTGCAAGGCAACGCACCCGCGACGCTAATCAACGCCACGTTTGCGAATAACGGCGTTTTATTCAACGGCAATGTTAACGCAAAGGTAACGTTTAGCGGTCAAAACGTGCGCGAATACACGATAATCAACACATTCAACCTTGCCGCCCGAACGGGGCAACACCCGCGTATTAACGCAGAGAACCCGTACCCGACGATGTATCTGCAATCTAATCAAGGGTATGCGATTGCGTTTTACGGACAAGGTAAGGACATGGCGTTTTCCCCGGCATACATACCACCAACGAACACGGCAATAACTGCGGCTATGTGTTGGTCGGGACCCGGCAATCCCGTTGAATTGTACGTAAACGGCGAATACAAAGGCGCGACGACCGTTATAAACACGTACCCCGGCACAGTATCCACAATGTATTTGGGTGCAAATAGCACGGCAACGCGAACATTCACCGGCACGATTCACGAACATTTAGTATACGGCAATGCGCGATCTGCGGATGAGATAATGTTCAACGCAAACGTTTCACGCAGCAAATTTGACTTTTAAGGCGGTTAGCAAATGAAAGAATATATCCCTTTGATTATGTCGGCGGCGTCGATTCTGTTTTCTATTTACATGGGCATAACAAACCTAAAACGCAACAGTAAAACAGATAATCAGCAAGACGCTACTCAGATGGCAACGGTAATAGCAGAGATACGCGGCGTTCGCGACGGTAATACCGAAATCAAAATAACTACCGGGGAAATGCGTCAAGAGGCGCGCGAGCTTCGCGATATGGTGGTGCGTCAGAACGAATCCTTAAAATCAGCGTGGGAAGCCATTAAGGAGCTAAAGGGGGTGATGCGGTGATTGAGAAAATAATCACTACTGCGCAGGACGAGCTATTTTACCTTGAAAAGAAGTCAAACGCACAGTTGAATGACAAGACCGCAAACGCCGGGAGCGGCAACTACACGAAATTCTGGCGCGACTTAAAGCCGTCGTTTCAAGGTCAGCCGTGGTGCGCGTGCTTTGTATCGTGGTGCGCACGAATCGCAGATATTCCCGATACCATAATCCCAACATTCTACGACTGCGACGTCGGCATGAAGTGGTTCAAGACCCGTAGCGTGTTCCACACCAAACCGCAACGCGGCGACATTGTATTTTTTGGGATTCCGGGTGACAGCCAACACGTGGGAATCGTCACCGATGTAACCGCCGACCGCGTACACACGATAGAGGGCAACACATCGGGCGGTAGCACAATGATAGCTAACGGCGGCGGAGTGTTCGCCAAGTCCTACGCATTAACATACGGCAAAATACTCGGGTACGGTCGCCCGAAATACGAAAAACTGGAGGAAGATATGACAAAAGCGGAAACGATAGCACTGCTCGAAGAGCTTAACCCGCGTTCTAACGCTATAGGCGACGTCCCGGAGTGGGGGCGTGAGGCAATCCAAAAACTGATTGACGGCAAGGCATTCAGCGACGAAAAGGCGTTAAACCTATCCCTTGATATGATACGCTTCGCCGTGTTCCTTGACCGTGCAGGAAAACTATAATTTTTGAAAGAGGTATTTATTATGTCAGCATTCGGTATTCTTTGCGCGGCGGTTATCGTCGAAGCACTAATCACGTACATCAAGACGTTTATCGTCGACGGCAAATTTCAGTGGCAGCTACTCGTTGCAATTGCGCTCGGTGTTCTCGTCGCAATCGCGTACAAGCTTGATTTGCTCGCGCTGGTCGGTATGGTATCTAACATACCATATATCGGCTATGTTCTGACGGGTGTCTTGATTAGCCGTGGCTCCAACTATGTATTCGATTTAGTCAAGTTGATTTCAGAACTCGCGAAGAAAAATAAGTAAATAATGAAAACGCCCCCGGCTGAGATTACCTCGGCTGGGGGCGTTTTTGTTATGCGATTCATCACGCAAGCAAGCATTAAACCTGCGCATTGTACGACATTTGTACGACGCTTAAAGGCTAAATACGGCAGATTCAAGCGTTCTACAGCGTTTCTACGGCATAACAAAAAGCCTCGAAATACGCAGTTTTTGCAACGTTTTCAAGGCTTTTTGATTTGGAGCGGGTGATGGGAATCGAACCCACATGGCTAGCTTGGAAGGCTAGTGTTCTACCACTGAACTACACCCGCGCACGAATAAAAAGTATTGTAGCACGGTTTAACGGATTTGTAAAGAGTTTCTATATTTTTTCATAGCTTTATATTTTTTGCACAAAATAATACCAAAAAATTGTGCGATTTTACCTTGATATAATTCTAACTATGGTGTATCCTGTAAACACAACTGATAAGCAAATACCAAAAATCTATAACATTAGGAGGTAGTACTATGAACATGTATAACTGGATTGAGCAGATGATTTATACAGAGCGCAAAAAGGCACTACCCGTACTAACCTTCCCCTCGGTTCAATATATGTATATCACAACGCGCGAACTTGTCGCAGACAGCAATCATCAGGCGATTGGAATGCGTGCGATGTTCGATAATTATGATATGCCGGCAGTTTTCGGATATATGGATTTGTCGGTAGAGGCAGAGGCGTTCGGCGCATATACAGTCTACACCGCGGATGAGGTTCCGACGATTATCGGAAAGTTAATCTCAACGCAGGAGGAGGCGGACGCGCTTGTCGTTCCGGAGCTTGGTGCCGGGCGTACAGGTATAACGGTCGAGGGCATAAAAAAGGCTCAGAAGCTGATTCACGACAAGCCGATTTTCGCGCAGTGTATCGGACCGTTCTCGCTTGCAGGTCGTCTGATGAACGTCAACGACATTATGCTTCAGTGCTATGAGGAGCCGGAGCTCGTCCACACGGTACTCCGTAAGGCGACGGACTTCATCATAAAGTACGCGCTGGAGTTCAAGAAAGAGGGCGCAAATGGCATAATGATTGCCGAACCGCTTGCCGGGCTTCTTTCTCCCACTCTTATTGATGAGTTTTCAACTCAGTATGTCAAGGAAATCGTAGACGCGATTCAAGACCGCCAGTTTATCACATTTTACCATAATTGCGGAAACTCAGTACCGCACATTATAGATTCGATTATCGACACGGGTTGCTCTGCGTTCCACTTTGGTGAGTCTGCGGAAATGTCCGAAATGCTTAATAAAATCCCGCGCAATTGCCTTGTACTCGGTAATATCAGTCCGGCACGTGTTTTCAACGACAAAACGCCGGAGCAGACACGGATTGAGACGCTGAAGCTTCTCAAAGCGTGTGCAGAGTATAATAATTTCATCATATCCTCCGGCTGTGACCTTCCACCGAACGTCGACCTTGACAATGTGCAGATGTTCTTTGACACGGTCAACAGATTCTATTATCAGCGGAGCCTCCGTAACGCAATCGCGTAGGAGCTTCGTCGGATACACTTCCATTGTGACAACTCAATACGTACCGTAAAGCTGTTGTTAACATCCTCAGCGGCTTAGAGCGAACGATGCGAAAAACGTGTTGTACCGCTCATAAGATGCGGAACGCATTTTGAGCGTGTACCCCCTATTTTAAAAGGTCATCGTCTTTTTGACGATGACCTATCTTTTTGCAAAAAATGCACCTCAAGCGACAAGCTTGAGGTGCATTTTAATGATTTACTGCGCTTTTGTCGCCTTAATTCTCGCGCGTTCACGGTAGAAATCGAGCGTCAGCGCCGCAATAAGCAGCAGACCCTTCGCAACAATCTGGTAGAACGAGTCAAGCCCGACGACAACAAGCCTGTTTTGGAAGCAGGTAAGCAGCATAACGCCGATAAACACGCCGAGCATATTACCGCCGCCGCCCGTGAAGGCAACACCTCCGAGCACAGCGGCAGTGATTGCGTCAAGGTCCGTGCCTCCGATTGCAGAGGGCGAGCCCATATGCATTCGCGCGGCGTTTGCGTTGTCGCCGACCATATATATTCTGCGTCCGAAGCGCGTGCTTGACAGAACCGCGCCGTAGATTATCATCAGAACGCCCATCACAAAGAAGGGGAGTGGGAAGATTTTGAATACAGTGCCGGAGCCCAAAACCCAAAAACCCTGATTGCTAATCGGCACATTCTGCGCATTTGTTAGGACGAGCGCAAGCCGCCGAAAATACTGCTGACGCCGAGCGTAGCGATAAACGCCGTAAAGTTCAGCGCGTTCACAAGCAGTGCGTTGAACAAACCCGACACCGCGCCGAATCCGAGGACGATAAAAACCGCAAGCCCCCACGGATACCGGTTCTCAGCAGAAGCGCGACGAGCACGCCTGCCATCATACCGGTGTTACTGGCGGACAGGTCGAGTTGCTTAGCAATAAGTAGGCACGGCGTATTTCGGACCGTTTTTCAATTACGAGGATTATTATCTGTATATGCTTTTGTTAGAGCCCGGAAATACGAATATCCTCACGGCAGGGGAGCCGTACAAGTGGTTGATGTCGTTGCGCGAGTACGATAAGCAGCATAATATGAATAATTACGATGTTTTGTATAAGTACTTGGTGTACGAGCGCCACGCGGCAATGACGGCAGAGGCAACATCAATGTCACGGAGCAATCTTGTGTACCGCATTGGTCGTATAAAGGAAATGCTGGGCGTTGATTTTGACGATTATCATATCCGCATGAAGCTAATAATAACGTACGAGATGATGAAGGTAATAGAGGGCTTATAAAGCAAAATACTTGAGCGATTATAGTAAATAAAATAGTAGAATCCCCATCGGAGATTCTGCTATTGCGGACATCATAATCAAGTAAATACAGTAGTTAATATCGCCTTTGGCGATATTGAAAGAGTCTCGCGCAACATCATCCGATTTAGGAAAATGTCGGCGAGACTCTGGTGCCGATGACCGGGATCGAACCGGTACGAGGTTGCCCTCACGGGATTTTAAGTCCCGGGCGTCTACCTGTTCCGCCACATCGGCATACAGCATTTACGATGATAACACGAAAATTTTTAAATGTCAATTATTATTGTTGACAAGAGCCTCATAATTGTGTATAATTCTACGGCAGTGATTCATTGCGTAGCTCTTTACCAGTCAAGGTTTTCAGCAAAAATTAATACGCATCTATAGCTCAGTCGGCAGAGCGCATCCTTGGTAAGGATGAGGTCGGCAGTTCGAATCTGCCTAGATGCTCCAAAAAGAAGGACAGCCAGAGGCTGTCCTTCTTTTTGGACTCTGCCGACGTTATCGGCCACGCCCTAAAGGGATTTGGCATCCTCAGCCGGGCAAAGCCCTCCCTGCGGAAAATCTCGCGAGCAAAGCTCGCTCGATATTTACGCCGCACTCGCGGCGAACGAGAGAAACAACTGCATCTATATACAAAATAGATGATTACCTATTTCAATGCTGCCGTGCCAAATACAAACAATAAAAACAGCCTGCGAGATTAATCTCGCAGGCTGTTTTATGGATAAAACTAATTCGTGTGGGTATAGCTGAATACGAAGTAACCCAGCGGGGTGTAGAACATACCCTCAATTGCGGGGTTGAGCATGTACTTCTGCGTGTAGAAGTAAATCGGAGAGAGCAAAAACTCATCAGCGATAATCTTCTCAGCCTGGTGCTGGATTGCCATACGCTTGAACGGGTCGCTCTCGGTCTTAGCGGCGAAAATCAACTCATCGTAGTCGGGGTTAGCGTACTGAGCGTCGTTGTTACCGCCACCGGTAATCCACATATCAAGGAACGAGATAGGATCGTTGAAGTCTGCAATCCAACCGTTACGAGCGATTTGATAATCGCCGTCTTTACGTGTCTGCAGGAAGACGTTCCAGTCCTGGTTGTTGAGGTTTACGTTAATACCGAGAACCTCAGCCCAGTCAGCCTGAATCGCCTGCGCAACAGCGGCGTGGTCGGCGTTGGTGTTGTAGAGGTACTCAACAGTGGGGAAGCCCTCACCGTTGGGGAAGCCCGCCTCAGCGAGGAGCTGACGTGCGCGCTCGCAGTTGGCTTCGTAGTCGGCGGGATCAATGCTGAACCAGCCACCGCCGTTGGCACGGAAGTCCGGACCCATTACATCGGCGTCGTTGATACCGGAGGGAACAAAGCCGTCCGCCGGAACCTGACCTGCGCGAGTAACGCTATCGGTGATGTATGTACGGTCAATAGCAAGTGTCAGGGCCTCACGGACGCGCGGGTCGTTAAACGGAGCCTTCTGAACCTGGAAAGAGACATAATATGTGCCGATGTAGGGAACGATGTGCAGGTCGCCCGCGGCGATAAGAGCCGGAATCTCGTCGATCGGCATATTCTCGATAAAGTCAAGCTCGCCGCTACGGAATGCTGTAAGCATTGCGTTTTCGTCGTCCATAAGGTCGAAGCGGATGGAGTTCGGGCCGAGATTTGCGTAATCGTAGTGGAACTCATTCTTTACCATCTTGATGTAACCGTTGTGAACCCACTCAGTCATCTTGTAGGGTCCGTTTGTTACGTAAGTTGCAGGCTCGAATGTCCACTGGTCGCCGTGTGCCTCGATGATATCCTGGCGGACGGGGAACAGTGCAGGGAACGCAAGGAGCTCCGTGAAGTACGGGCAGACCGTTGCGATTGTGATTTCAAGAGTAGAGTTGTCGACTGCCTTAACAGCGAGCGTCTCCGGAGCGGCGTTGCCGAGAAGGACTTCCGTCGCACCGACGATGATACCGTCAACGAGATAGCTGTAGTCAGCAACCGTTGCAGGGTCACAGAGGCGGCGCAGAGCGTACTCAAAGTCGCCTGCGACTACGGCCTGACCGTCAGACCACTTCGCATCGTCGCGAATTTTGAAGGTGTATGTGATGGAACCGTCGGGGTTTGCGGTCTCGGTGAAATTCTCTTCAATCTGACCGGGAACGAGGATAGCGTTACCATCGCCATCGTCGGCCCACTTAAACAGACCCTCGAAGCTGTGATGTGCCATAACCGCGCCGTCAACAGAGGTGTTGAGCTGCGGGTCAATCGTCTGCGGCTCAGAGGCGATACAGACGCGGATATCCAGCGCAGAGGCTGTGTCTCCATCGGGTGTGGTACCATTGTCGGTTGTGGGATTCGAACCGTTTTCGGTACCGTTGCCTGCCGGCGGA
>JGI994J12354_10000851_pt1 | contig 31084 bp, 25 predicted proteins | sample IntmicLarv3ML3BL_FD_12354 | JGI IMG/M metagenome (IMG submission 12354) | reverse complement strand
CGGAGGGAGGGGCTTTATTCCCCCTGCGAGGGGGACGAAGGGTGGCCTCCCCGGCCGGGGGGTTCCTTTTTTCAGCGCCAAAAAGGAACCGAAAAGGGCGCTTAGCGGGGGCGATAGATTTGCGTGCGGTGCTTAAACGTATGTGCGGACGGCTTGTTGGTGGCGATTCGAAGGTCTGTTCGCTTCAACGGCCGCGCTCAGCCGCGCTGTGCGGGGGCAGTAGGGGTGTTTTGCGGCGCTCTGCCGTGCTGTTTCTGTTCCTTGTCATTGCGGTCTTTGGCAAAGCAAGCTCCTGTTCGAGTGCGGTTGGCCGGGGATTGCTTTCTTGATGGCTGCAACGATGACGGATTCTGCGACTTTTCTCCACTCCCTCTAGTACCTTGCGTATCTGCTTGCTATAGTATCAACACCCATTGCGCCGCCGGAACCAATCACTACTACCTTCATTTCCACGCACCTCTTTTCTCATATAGACCATACACTATATAGTCACTACATGCAACCAATTGCTTTAATTTTATTTAACGTATATACTATATGTATAAAATAATTGGTGAGGATGGTGCTTTTATGGCGGAGCCATTTTTGAAGTATAGAACGAGGTTTACTTCATCGCTTAAAAATGAACTGGTGGAACAATTTGACACGTTGTCAAAGGAAACGAGAATCCCTAAATCGCGGTTATTGGTGAGGCTATAGAAGATTTGCTGCAGAAGCATGGGCGCGGTGGGCGCAAGGCGTAATTTTGAACAGCAAAAGGACGCAGGCTTATTGACCTGCGTCCTTTTTATGTACGTCTTTATCCCTTACGGAAGAAAAGTATTCCCAGTGTGTCAGGGCCGCAATGGCAAGAAATTGTGCTGCCGGCATTGGTTTCATATACCGTATCGAAGGGTAACTGTTCGGCAATCTTCGACTTCACCAGCGCAACAAGTCCCCGACTCTCTTTTTTCATTGTGTGGGTGATAAAGATGCGCCGCGTGTCAATGGTTTCTTTATCCTTCAGCTTGTCTGAAATATAGTCAAGAAGGACGTTTTCCGGCTTTCCGCGATATTTCTTTCCCACGCTCATCTCACCGTCTTTGACAATAATACAGGGCTTTATTTGCAGCAGGCCGGAGGCCAGTGCCGCAACCGCCGAGCAGCGGCCGCCCTTATGCAGATATTGCAGGGTGTCGATGACAAAACTTGCATCAAGCAAGGCAATGCGTTTTGTTATCTCTTCATAGATGTCCGAAGCAGGCATGCCTTTTTCCGCAAGCTCTGCTGCGTCCAGCACAAGGTGTCCGATAGCGGTTGACAAATTGCGCGAATCTATAATATAAATATTTTCAAAATCTGCCGCGGCAATGCGCGCGTTTTGATAACAGGAGGACAGCTCCGCGCTGATAACAAAATGCAATATTGCGTCGCAGTTTTGGATTTCTTTTGCATATACATCGGTATACTCATAGGTGTTCACCGCGGAAGTGCGGCAGACGCCTTTTCCGTTTTCCACATAGTCGAATATTTCCGACGACGTGATTTCTACGCCGTCCTTTAAGGCCTTATCCCCTACGGAAACGCTTAAGGGCACAATTCGTATGTCATATTTCTTTATGAGTTCTTCCGAAAGGTCGCATGTGCTGTCCGCGATTAGTTTAATACGCATGGATGCCGATTCCTCCTGCTTGTTTTTGTATATTCAAACAATACTATTTAATAGTAAAACATTGTCAGCAATTTGTCAATGAGCTTTTCTGAACAATTTACACTTATTTAACGATTTACGCTGCGGTGCAGGGTTCTTGTGTTGACAAGCACCTTTTTTCAGTGTATCATAGCTTTGTATTATCGTTTAATGAAAGGAATTGTTTTATGAAAAAGCTTTGTTTTTCGGCTATCCTAATTTGCATCTTGGTGCTGCCGGTGTTGGCAGGAGATATCCCCGAGTCGGTTATGTCGGAGGAAACCGTGGACGTGCTTATTGGCACAGTGAGCGAGGTTTCCGGGACAGAGGTGCGCATTGTGGTGGCAACGTCCATTTTTGGGCTTGTGCGCGAGGATGAGGTTATTGTGCAGGATTTTGTCTATTTAACGGGCAGCGGAATCATGGGCACGATTAGCAAGGAAAAGCCAACGGCGGGCGACTTTTGCGCGGCGGCGGTTATGCCGGTTGACGGCGGACTTGCGGTTTATGGCGGGCTTTGCGCACGGGCGGATTCCCTTGACGCGGCTACATTGCAGCTTGAGGGCGGCAATGAATTTATTAAGCGTATGAATGAATATATCAACACAGGGCATTATAACGCGGGCAACCGCAAGATAATACCGGAAGAGGATCGGGTGATTACACAGGAAGTGCCGGTGCCTACAGAAGGCATTGAAGAGCCGGCAGAGGCGCCTATTGTGAAAAAAGGCGGCGACAGTCTTTGGATATTTGTTTCGGCGGGGGTTTTGCTTGCGCTTGTTTGCGTGATGCTGTTGCGGCGGAGGAAATAAACTGCAGATTAGAAAAAGCAGGGCTGTTTTTTTACAGCTCTGCTTTTTCAATATAGTCAATTAACTTTAAAAACAGTGTGAACACTGTTTTTAACCACCGCTTTTGGCGGGGCGGCTTTTGCTCGTTTATAGTTCAGGCGAAACAGGCTCAAGTGTGTAACCGAGCGCAACATTGCCCGGCCTCACTTCAATAGTTCCGTCCACAAGAATGAAATAGTATTTGTCTTCCTCAAGGGGGCCGCTGTTTCCGTCCTCATTTGAGAGTATCAACAGCCCGTCTTCCACTTTATACAGGTTGCCACTGCTTTCTCCGTTTTCATCCAAAATCTTACCATCAGCAGTAAAAGTCAGCTGCATATCGCTGTATTGAAGCGCCCATGTGCCAAGGAAAATATTGTCGTCACCCTCCGCATTCGGGCGGCGTAGGGTGTGAAAAAGTCTGCCGCGCTTGAAGAGATACAGGCGCTGGCCGGTATAAGTGAAATCATATATGTGCGTTTTGTCATTCCACTCGCTGTATAGATAAAACTGACCGTTTGCAATTCGGAATTCATTCCCGGTATCTGCGCCGTCCTCCTGTATTCTGCCATCACTTGTAAGCACGCCAAGGGCATTCGATTCATCAAGCCATTCGCCTGCAACGGAATCCATCATATGGTAATAAAGATGCACTTCGTTGTCAATGTCGTCAAAAGCGACACGGCCGGAAATTCGTTTCTCATATGCCAACGCTCTGCACACCATAACAGTACTTTCCGCACGGGTAACAGACACAGTGGGACGGAAGGTTCCGTCGGGATAGCCGGTGATAATGCTTTCTCTATATAGTGTACCAAGCCGGAAATCGGCTTCTTCGCTAAGCTGCTCATAGTCGCTAAAGGTATCCCCAAACCACATTTGAACATATTGCATCAAGCCGCAGTGTTGGTCTAAGTACCGAAAAAGCAGTATGGCGGTGTCCTGCCGGGTAACCGGCTGATTGGGCATAAAGGTTCCGTCGCCAAAGCCGCTGATAAGCCCGGCGCTTGCCGCTTCTATTACAGTCGGATAATACCAGTTCGCGGGTGTAACATCAGAAAAAGAAATCTCCGCAGCCTCATATAGCAGCGCGTCGGGAAATGCGCGGTTAAGTATGGAGACAAACTCGGCTCTTGTTATCGGTGCATTGGGGTCAAATATGTCCGCCCCTTTGCCTGCAACCAGGCCGAGCTTTGCACATTGTGTAATTTCTGCGGTTGCCCAGTGAGCATCAATATCAGAAAATGCGGCGGAAAAAGCGGGAAGCCCCAGAAGCAGTACTGCCAATAAAATGGCAAACCCTTTTTTTAACATCTTAACTTCAACCCTTTCTTTACCTTTTTGCACTTACGCCTAAAAGGTAGTCGGTGGTGACCTTGTAATACTCTGCAAGCCGAATCACCATGCTGACGGGAATTTCCCGTAGGCCGTTTTCGTATCTGGCGTAGACTTGCCGATTGCATTGCAGTATGTCCGCGATTTCCTGCTGGGTTTTGTCGCTGTCGGTGCGTAGGTCATATAGTCTTTGAAATTTCATGTTCAATCTCAATCACCATTGCGCTCATTTTAACATCAAGAGCACGGCTTATTCTATACAAGGTTTCAAGTGTTGGCTTGCGCTCGCCGCGCTCAATTGCGCTTAAATGCGTTCTGCCTATATCTGATAAGCCACTCAATACTTCTTGTGTTACGCCCTTGCGTTCTCTAAACATTGCTATTACTTTCCCCACTATTATTGAATTCAACTGCATATCGCTCATTATTATACACCTCTATTAAAGTGTACTCTATAATGAGTATAAAATTGAATACATATGTTGACATTAACGGTTGCCATAATTTCGGCTAAATTCAGCTATCTGCAAAAATAAAAAGCGCCAAAGACAGGTCCTTTCAGACTGCCTTTGGCGCTTTTTTTGTTTTTGTTATGCGGATTTCTTTTTGAAAATCCAGTCAAAGAAAACGAGTACCTCATGCATAATGAGCGGAACGACGGACAGGCAGAGCAGGTTGCCCCATTGGGAAAGTGACAGCTGGGCGGTGGAAAAGACGTTTGTCAGGAAGGGGATTTCCGTAACCGCTACTTGCAGCAGCAGGCCAACGACAAAGGCAACGACCAGCGTTTTGTTCTTAAATGGGTTCATCTTAAAGAGGGATTTTTCGGTGTTGCGCATGCCAAAGGAATGGAAAAGCTGGCTTGTACTGAGGGTAACAAGGGCATACGTTTGCGACGTTCTTAGAATGTCCGGGTCTTTTAGAAACTCAGCAATGGCTGCCAGATTAAAGCCGCCGGCATGCTTAATCGGCTCTAATAGGAAGGCAAAAAGAGTGATGCCCGCAACGACAAAGCCGTAGAAGATGGTTAAGGACAGGCCGCCGTTTGCAAAAAGGCTTTCGTTATTCTTGCGGGGAGGGGCTTTCATGATGTCCTTATCGCCTGTGTCTACACCAAGAGCAAGGCCGGGCAGCGAGTCGGTTACAAGGTTTACCCACAGGATGTGGATGGCCTTTAGAGGCATGGCGATGTTTAACACGGTGGCGGCGAACATGGAGATAACCTCACCAAAGTTGGAGGACAGAAGGAACAGGATGGATTTACGAATGTTTGCGTAAATGTTTCTGCCCACTTCCACCGCTTTTTCAATAGTAGAGAAGTTGTCATCGGTCAGAACCATGTCAGCGGCACCCTTTGCAACGTCAGTGCCGGTGATGCCCATGGCTACGCCGATGTCAGCAGCCTTCAGGCTTGGTGCGTCATTAACGCCGTCGCCGGTCATGGATACGATATAGCCCTTTGACTTGAATGCCTGCACAATCATAACCTTGTGCTGGGGCGATACCCGTGCGAATACGCGCAGGTCCTCTACCATGGTATTCAGCTCTTCCTGGTTCAGCATTTCAAGCTGGTCGCCGGTCATGCATTGGTTTTCCTTCTCCGCAATACCAAGCTCCTTTGCAATGGCAAGAGCGGTATCCCGGTGGTCGCCGGTAATCATGACGGTGCGAACGCCTGCGCCTTTCAGGGTTGCAACCGAGGCTTTTGCTTCGGGGCGGGGGGGGTCAATCATACCCGCAAGGCCGACGAAGGTCAGGTCGGTTTCGGTTGCGTCTGTATTATCTTCCTTCAGCGCGAGGCCAAGTACGCGCAGCGCCGACTGTGCCATGGTGTAAGCGGCTTCGGCGATGGCTGTTTTATCCTTTTCGGTGATGGGGCGGGTGACGCCGTTTATGCAAATCCGGGTACTGCGGGACAGGATGTTGTCCATGGCACCTTTGGTGTAGGACAGGACGCCGTTTTGCGTCTTGTGCACGGTCGTCATGAGCTTTCTGTCGGAGTCAAAGGCTTGCTCGTTAATACGCGGAGAGACTTTTTCAAGGTCTTCTCTTGTCAGCTTAAAGGGGGTGCCCATGTCAACAAGGGCAAGCTCCGTTGGGTCGCCGATGCGGTTTTCGCCTTGAATGCTGGCGTCGTTACAGAGGATGAAGCCTTCAATAAACTGACGATCGGCCGTCAGGTCAAGGGCGGCTACAGCCTTTGCGGTTTCATTATGGTAGACCTGCAAAACTGTCATTTTATTCTGGGTTAGGGTACCTGTTTTGTCGGAGCAAACTACGCTTACTGCACCCAGGGTTTCAACTGAGGGCAGGCGGCGCACGATGGTGTTTACCTTAACAAGACGTTGTACGCCCAGCGCCAGCACGATGGTAACAATGGCGGCAAGTCCTTCCGGAACAGCGGCAACCGCAAGGGAAATCGCGGTCAGCATCATGTCCTTCAGGTCACGCTGTTGCAGCAGGGAAACAAGGAACATGGCTGCGCAGATAACAATTGCGGCGATACCAAGGAGGGAACCAAGGCCTGCAAGGCGTTTTTGCAAGGGGGTCATTTCGGTCTTTGTTGTGTGCAGAAGCTCTGCAATTTTACCGATTTCGGTATCCATGCCGGTGGAGATAACAACGCCTTCACCGCGGCCATAGGCCACACTTGTGGAGGAGTAGCACATGTTGATACGGTCGCCGATGCCTATGTCGTCTGCGGCGACAAAATTGGCATCCTTATCTACGGGAACCGATTCACCGGTCAGGGCGGATTCTTCGATTTTCAAGTTCACTGAGGAGACAATGCGCAGGTCGGCGGGGACAATGCGCCCGGCTTCCAACAGAACGATGTCACCTACAACCAGCTCGGCGGCCGGTACGTCCACAAGCTGCCCGTCTCTGCGGCAGAGGGCCAGCGGTGTAGACATCTTCTTCAATGCGTCCAGAGCGGCCTCGGCTTTTGATTCCTGCGCCATGCCGATAATCGCGTTTATGAGGACTACCGCAAGGATAATCACTGCGTCGCCGTATTCATGGTGCCAAATGGATATGCCTGTGGCGGCAAAGAGAATGTAAATCAACGGGTCGTTGAGCTGCGCCAGGAAAATCTCGATTTTTGTCTTGCGCCGCTGCTCTTTTAGTTGGTTTTTACCGTTTTTCTCAAGGCGATTTGCCGCTTCTTTTGCGGAAAGTCCGGTGCTGCTGTTTACGGATACTTGCTCTAAGACTTCCGCTGCTGTTTTTTGTTCGAACATGAACTTTTACTCCTTTTTTATTATGGTTGGCAGGTTTTCTGCCGTGACATTTTGTGCTTCCGTATGGGCTAGTCCTTTCGGTATATAAAAAAAGACCTTTACCATACTTTTGCGTGTAACACAAAAATACGCTAAAAGTCTTGTTACCTAAAGGCGGGCTGCAAATCAGAATGGATCTTTCACCAGACGTGATGTTGATTTGCAACTTAAAACTACTCCCTGCTAGCCATCTTATTATACACACTGCCGGGGAAAATTGCAAGTAAAATTTTCCCCAGTTTACAGTTTTTTTATAAGGCTGCTGCGCGAACCGTATTTTGCATGAGCATGGTAATGGTCATGGGCCCAACGCCGCCGGGAACGGGTGTGATTGCATAGGCCTTTTTTTCCACTGCTGCAAAGTCAACATCGCCGCAGCGCTTGCCGTCCTCGCTCCAGTTCATGCCTACGTCGATAACCACGGCACCTTCTTTTACCATGTCGGCGGTGATGAAATTGGCCTTGCCCACTGCAGCAACCAGAATGTCGGCGCGGCGCGTGACTTCTGCAAGGTCTTTTGTGCGGGAGTGGCAGATGGTGACGGTGCCGTTTTCATGGAGAAGGAGCATGGCCTGCGGCTTTCCGACAATGTTGGAGCGGCCTACAATAACGCATTCCTTACCGGCGGCTGAGATGCCGTATTGCTTTAGAAGCGCCATAACCCCGGCAGGTGTGCAGGGTACAAAATGGAAATCGCCAATCATAATGCGGCCGACATTTTCCGGATGGAAGGCGTCAACGTCTTTCTTCGGCAGGATGCTTAGGACAATCTTGTTTTCGGAGATGTGCTTTGGCAGCGGCGACTGCACAAGGATACCGTGGACTTCCGGGTCGGCGTTGAGCTGCGCAATTAATGCAAGCAGCTCTTCCTCGGTGGTGCTCTCCGGCAGGGCGTATTCAAAGCTCTTTATTTCGCATTGTGCGCAGGCGATAATTTTGTTTTTCACATAGGTTTTTGACGCGGAGTCCTCTCCTACGATGACAACGGCCAGGCCGGGGGTGATGCCTTGTTTTTTTAGGGTAAGGGCGTCGTTTTTGATGGTTTCGCGGAGGAGGCTTGAGGTTTCTTTTCCGTCTAGAATGATGGACATAGTGGGTGGTCTCCTTTTTATTGTTTTTATGTAGGGTATTGTTCTTTGTTGTCATCCTGCGCGAAGGATCTTTTTTCGTCCTCTCGGACGGGGACGGGGGGTGGCCTACCCGGCCGGGGATTCCTTTTTACAGCGCCAATGTCAAGCCTCCCGACGGCTCAAATGCGTGAAATACCTCCGTTCCAAACCGCCAGACAGGGGCGATGCCCCTTTACTGCCGGTTTTGCACTACGAGTATTTCACGGTTCGCCTGCTCGGCTCTTCTCAAAAGGAATCGAAAAGGGCGCTTAACGGGGGTCGCAGGATTTGGTGCTATGCCCATTGGTATAACAGGTGACCTGTTGGTGCCAATTCGAAGGACTGACTACTTCGCCGTCCGCGCTCGACCGCGCTGTGCGGGGGCGGTAGGGTTGTTTTGTTGCCTTTGTGTTGCAGGAGCGACTATTGGTCGCCCGTGCTCTCGGCCTCTTCACAGGGGAGAATTTTTGGTTCTGCAGAGGGCGTTTCATCAGCTGCAGGCGCAGGTGCTTTTTTCAGCCGCAGGCGCATGTAGATGATAATTGCGGCGGCAAGCAGTACCAGCAGCAGGGATAAAATGAGCGACAGCGGCTGCCCTGCGACGCGCAGGACGAAGGTGTCGTCACGCAGGGATTCCAAGAATGCGCGGCAGAGGCCGTACCAGGCCAGGTACAGGCAGAAAAGCTCACCTTTGAACTTGCGGTGCTTGCTGTAGACATGCAGCAGAACAAAGCCCAGTACATTCCACAGGATTTCATATAGGAACAGCGGGTGCACGGCGGTACCGTTTGGCAGCACCATGCGGAGGAAGCTTCCTGTTTCCCGGCCGTAGACCTCGATATTAAAGAAGTTGCCAAGACGGCCGATTGACTGCCCGATAAGAAGACCAAGGCCGCCCACATCCAAGAGGTCAAAGAGGTTCAGCTTCTTTATTTTGCTTACCAGCAAGCAGGCCAGTGCACCGCCGATAACGGCTCCGTAAATGGCAAGGCCGCCGTCCCGAATCTTCAAAAAATCAAGGAAGCTGACATCCGGGTCACCCAAAATGTAATATGTACGCGCGCCCAGAATGGCTATGGGCGCAGCAAAAATCACCAGGTCATAAATGTTATCCTTTGTCAGGGAAAAGTCCTTTGCCCGGTGCAGCGCATACAACACCGCGAGCAAAAAGCCCAGGCCAATCACTACGCCGTACCATAAAATTTCAAAACTGCCGAGCTGCACGGCTACCCGGTTTAAAGAGAGCTTCAGCCCCAGACCCGGAAATGCGACAATCGGATTTTGCATAAGGTTCACATCCTTTTTTGTTATTCAGCTTGGAATACTTCGGAAAGGGCTGCCCGTTCCTCTGTGCAGTTTTCGCGGATAAAGGCTTCTGCGTCCTCTTTTGTCAGCTGGTTTAAGGCTTGGAGCAGCTCAAATATATTATAGCCGGCAAAGTGGGCGAAGCACTGCCTTGTTGCAAGAGAGGACAGGGCTTCCGTTGAGCGGAGGTAGGAGCCGTAGAGGGCTTTCTTTATGCGGGTGAAGAAGGACTCTTCAAGACCGTCTTTTGCGATGCGGCGGCATTCCTCCACAAGGGCGTCAAATACGGCTTTGCCGTCCTTGCTTTCGCCGCCGATAATAATTGTGCCGCCGCCGTGGAAGGGCATGCATTCACTCTGGATATCACGGTTTATAAGGCCTTCCCTGTACAAATCCTTATAAAGCGGTGCCGATTCGCCGATGAGAAGCTTCAGGGTAAGCTCGCCTAACAGCTCCTGCCGCATATATTCCTCGCCGCCTTTTACGGCACTGCACTTGAAGCCTGCCAGATATTTGGGGATTTCTACGGCAAGCTTTGTTTCTATGCGGGGCTTGTGCACAGCGGTTTTTTCTTCGCCGTAGTTCTTTTCAGGGGGGAGGGCGCCTGTTTTGGTACACCCTTTTTCCACTTGGGCAAAGACTTCTTCGGAATCCAGGTCGCCGGTGATGCACAGCACCATGTTTTTTGGAACATAGAAGGTGTTGTAGCAGTCGTAGAGTACCTTGTCTGTGATGTCCGCAATGCTTTCGACTGTGCCGATAATGCTGTTTTTTATAGGATGGGTTTCATACATGGCGGCAAGCAGGTTGCAAAAAACCACCCAGTCGGGGTCGTCTTCCACCATCTTGATTTCCTGCCCGATGATGCCCTGTTCTTTTTCTACGCTCTCTTTTGTGAAGTATGGCTCTTGGACATAGCTGAGCAAAATGTCCAGATTTTCCTCAAAGCGCTCGCTGCATTCAAAGTGGTAGGCAGTCATGCCGTGGCTTGTGAAGGCGTTTGGCGACGCGCCGATGTTTGCAAACTGCTGCAGGGCGTTTTCGCTATGCTCGTTCTCAAAGAGCTTGTGCTCCAAAAAGTGGGCGACACCCTCCGGGGTTACGTGCATCTTTGCCGCACCTGTTGTAAACCGCGCGTCAACGCTGCCGTAATTGACGGCAAAGCAGGCATACTTTTTTGTATAGCCCGTTTTGGGGATAAAATAGACGGTAAGCCCGTTTGCAAGCTCTTTTGTTATCATGGTTTCCCCGATGTTGTTATAGCTTTTCTTTATCACGCATCTTCCCCCTTTAGGTAATATATGGTGTCAGGCGTAATATGCTTTGCGGCGGCGGACACCTCTTCTATGGTGACGGCTTCCAGTTTTCTTATGAATTCTTCAGGGCTGTCCTCGTTAAAGAGCCGCGCGCTTATCATTTGCTCCGCCATTTTTGCCTTGCTGTCGCCTTCGGAGAGGAGTGCGTTGCGGACGCCCATTCTTGCGGCCAGAAATTCCGCCTCGGTAATGACGCCCTGCTGCACGTCTTCTAATTGCTTCAATATTTCCGCTTTGGCTATTTCGAAATTTGCGAAATCGATGCCGCTTGAAACCACCAGTGCGCCCTTGGAGGCGATGTAGCCGGAGGATGCGTAGTAGCATAGGGACAGCTTTTCACGGACGTTCATAAAGAGCTTTGAGGCGACGCTGCCGCCAAAAATCTGGTTGGCAAGAAAGAGGGGGTAAAAATCGGGGTGCGAAAAATTCACACCGTTGCAGGAAAAGCCGATGGAAAGCTTTCCCTGGGATATTTTTTGCACTTCCTCAACAACCTTCAGGCTTTCGCCTTTTGCAAAGGGGGCGCAGCAGCCTTGGTGTTCGCCGCGGCCGCATAGACTTCCAAACACCGCTTCCACATCAGCGGCGACATCACTGTCGCCCACATAGTAGAAGTCAATGGGTGCGGCCTTAATCAGTTCCTGATAGCGGGCAAAGACCTCCGCATTTGTCAGGGCGGTCAGGGCGTCAATATCGCCGATTTCCGAAACTGAATAGGCTTCCTTCTCAAACATGATTTCCAGCAGGCGCTGCTTGGCGTAATTGCGCTTGTCGCTGCGCTCCGCCTGTATGCGCTCGATGAGCAGCCGGCGTTCGCTTTCGAAGTATTCCGTGTTAAAGGCACCGTTTTCACACAGCGGTTCGAAAACCAGCGCGTGCAGCAACTCTAACACCCGGCGCGCCAGGTTCTCACCGGCGTAACGGCTGTCAATAAATGAGCAGACGAAAGACAGGGCGATGGTTTCGCCCTTCTTCCGGCAAGTTGGCTCAATATATGCACCGTACAGCTCCTCAAGCTGCAGGGATATTGCTTCCAGGCTCTTGTACCGGTCGCAGCCCCGGCGCAATATTTGCAGAAGCAGGGCATCCTTAGACGCGGTGCCGGCAGCTAAGGGAACCAGCAGATTTATGGAAAAATAGCTGCTTTTGAATTTCTCCGCGCGGCGGGAATAGAGGCGGATGCCTTCTTGTATTGTTTTTGTTTGCAGTTCCATGTTGTCACTCCAATCGGCTTGGCCTAGGTTATTTGTATTCTTTGTAAAGAATAGCATATTTTGCGAGGGATTGCAAGGGGGGGGACGAGGGGCGGCCTACCCGGCCGGGGGAACCTTTTTTAAAGGCGCCAAAAAAGGTTCATAAAAAGGGCGCTTAGCGGGAGCCGCAAGTTTTTGTGCCATGCCTACGGGGTATAACAGGCAACCTGTTAGTGCCAATTTGAAGGACTGTACGCTTCGACTACCGCGCTCGGCCGCGCTGTGCGGGGGCGATAGATTTGTTGTTTTGCTTCGTTCGGAGGGACGGAGGTACGGGCTGCGGCAGTTGGCTGCTATATTTTCAAGACAATATCGGTATTGTCCGTGCAATTTTGCAGCGAAATTTTCCCATCCGGGACGCATTGTCCGTTTACGGTCAGGCCTTTGTCTGCGGCACGGATTACTTCAATGTGCAGGTTTTTTCCCTGACACCTCCAGTCCAGCGTATAGCCGTCCATGGTATCAGGCAAGCGGGGTTCAAGGCGCAGGGTGCCGCCTTCCTTTTGCAGCCCTAAAAGCTCTTCTATCACAATGCGGTAATACCACGCGGCCGCACCGGTGTACCAGCTCCAGCCACCCCTTCCTACGTGACCGGGTGCGGTATAGACGTCTGCTGCAAGGACATATGGTTCGGCTTTGTATACCGCTTCTTCGTGGGTTTTCGGAAGTAGGTCAAGGAGCTGTGAGAAGGCGATGTTTTCGTTGCCTTTTCTCAGGTTTGCAAGAATCAGCCACAGGACGCCGTGGGTGTATTGACCGCCGTTTTCACGTACCCCTTTTAGATAGCCTTGGATATAGCCGGCCTTTTCTTTGCTCTTTTCAAAGGGTGGGGTGAAGAGGCGGATGAGCTTGTGTTCCTTGTCGTAGAGGGCTTCGTTTGCGGTTTTCAGGGCGGTTTTTACCTGCCCGTCGTCCATGCCTGCCAGTGCGGCAAAGCCTTGGGCAATGGCGTCAATGCGGCACTCTTCTGATTCTGCGGAGCCGAGCTTTGCGCCGCTGTCATAATAGCCGCGGAGATAGCGGTCGCCTTCAAAGCTTTTGGCTAAGGCTGCTTCCAGTGAGTTTATAGCGGCTTCGTATTGTTTTTTACTTGCGGTGTCTCCCCGTTTTTCACAAAGAGGAATGAAATCACGCAGCACCAAGAGGGTGAAAAAGCCCAGCCAGCTGCTTTCGCCTTTGCCCTCGGCACCAACCTCGTTCATGCCGTCGTTCCAGTCGCCGCCAAGCATTAAGGGCAGACCGCGGGCACCGGTGCCCCTTTGCAGGCTTAGGGCGATGGCTTTTTTTGCGTGGGTATAGAGGTCGTCTTTGTCACCTACAATGTGCAGCTCCTCATAGCGCTCATGCTCGGAGCCGGACAGGGGGAGGCTCTCTAAATAGGGGGCTTGCTCGGACAGAATGCTCTCGTCACCGGTTTTTTTGCAGTAGAGTGCAAGGGTGTAGGGCAGCCACAACAGGTCGTCGCTGCAAAGGGTGCGCACGCCTTTTTGCCGCTCGGGCTGCGCGGTTTCGTGCCACCAGTGGGTTACGTCGCCTTCCTTATATTGATGGGCGGCGGCGCGAAGGAGGTGGGCTCGCGCTTCTTCCGGCAGTGTGTGCAGAAGGGCGCTGACATCCTGCAGCTGGTCGCGGAAGCCATAGGCACCGCCGTTTTGGTAGATGCCTGTTTTTGCAAGCAGGCGGCAAAAATACACCTGGTAGAGGGCAAAGTTGTTGATATATTCATCCAGCACGGGGAAGGCGGTGTGCAGTTGCATGCCCTGCAGCACATTATTTGTGTGTGCTACGGTTTTTTCGAAGGCGGCTTCTAACGCTTCGTTTGAAAGGAGGGCTTTTATGCCTTCTGCTTCCTCTTTATTATCGATGGAAAAGGCAGCCAGGACGCAGCGGGCCTTTCCGTTTTCCACAGGGACATTGAACTTTGCGCCCAGGATTGGAGCCTCGTTTATGCAAAGTTTGCTATCAAGAGTGCCTTCGCGCCACTTGGCCGCACTTGTGGTAAAGCCGCACAGCCGATTGGTTGCACACAGACCGAAGTATTGGGGTGCAAAATCGCGGTTTGTCATGGAATAAGCCAGGGGCAGCGTGTCGGTTTCAATAAAGCGCACATAGCGTTTGTCAGACTCTTGCTCGGACAGCTGCAGGGCATAGAAGGCGTCAACTTCAACCTGTTTCAGGGTTGTTTCGATGTCTATGACGGTGAACTTTACGGGTGCGTCAGGGGGAACAAAGACGGTTGTTGTTAGGGACAGGTTTTCCGCCTGTTTAATAAACTTGCCGTAGCCGCGGCCATAAAGCACGGTGCAGGGAATGCCGTCCTGTGCCTTAAAAAGGGACATGCGCTGACCCTCTGCCGTGATGTGCAGCTGCTCGCTGCCGACTGTTGCAAGGGGGTCATTTGTGTAGAGGGTTACGCGGTTCAGGCGTGCATTTTTGTACCAGATATGGCCTGTGTTGCACTCGGTCAGGGTGGTACCGAAGGTTTTGTTACAGAGGGGCAGAGAGCGCGCCAGAGGCGGCAGGGTTGTGCCCTCTGAAACAAGCTCTTCATGGGGGCTTTTTTCATAGGGGCGCGGTGCGGCGGGTTGCATGCATTTGACTTCCTTGCAAGTGCTTTTCAGGTTGCGGACGGGCTTGTAAATTTCGTCTTTTTTGGGGAGCAGATAAAGGCTTGCGGCGGACAGAAGGAAGGCTTTGTCCTCCGGGGAGATGGCGCTGTTGTCTAAGATATAGATGCCTTCTTTTTGTCCCAGCACGAACTCGATGCCGCAATCTTTTATAAAATCCACGATTTCGCGGTATTGACGGCGGCGGTATTCTCCATGCTCGCTTACGAAAAACACCAGGTCAAAGGCGATGCCAACCACCCGCAAAAACAGGTATTCCTGCACATACACAAGGGCTGCGTGCAGGTCGTCCTCGCTTTCAATTTCTACCGCCAGGATGGGGTTGTCCAGAGATATGCCGTACTTCCACAGGGCGGGCTTATCCATTTGCAGCTCGCCGTCCATGGGAAGAAGGTGCTTTTTGCCTTTCCCGGCAAAGAGGAGCGCACCGGCGATTTCGAAGACCTCTTCAATGCGGCCGGCTTGCAGCTGCACCTCTTTTGCAAGGCTTTCAAGGCTGCCCTTCATGGAAAGGTCGCCTTTTAAGGCCTTGCTGCACAGGGCAAGCACCGACTCGCGGCCTGTGCCGAAACTTATGGCAAAGGTTTGCTCGTGACTTTGGCCTCCCTGGATGCTTACTGCGCTTTGACCCAGAACGCAGGGGTCAAGGACGGCACCGGCGACGGCGTTTACATCCCGATTCAGAGCCAATTCCGGGTGCTCTATACTGACGCGGCCAAGGGCCTCCTCACGGGAGCTGTTGAAGGTCATAGGGCTGCTGCTTGCAAAGGCAAGGTGCAGCTGTTCGCCGGGGGTGCGGGGACGGCGCTTGATGATTAGGGTGTCGCCTGTACGCTCGGTTTCGATAAAGAGCTTTGAGAAGGTTTTGTGGGCCTGATAGGACGCATCCCGTTGCAGTTGCGGCTCGAAATATACAAAGAGACTGCCTTCTATGGGGACGGTGCTCAGGTTTTTGATGGTTACCTTGCGCAGCTCCGCCCGCTCGCGCCGCGCAACAAGCAGCTCTATGCAGCTTTCAAACTGCGGTGTTTTGTAGAAATACCGGATGTATTCACCGGTGAATTCGTTTCGGTATTTGCCTTCGTTTTGGGTGTCAGAAGGCATCAGAGAATGGTAACTGCCGCCGATTTTCAGGTAGCAATAGAAGCCCTTGCCGCCCTCTATATCTGCGTCGGCGGCGGTCAGAACGGTACCTTGACAGCAGCTTTGCACGCAGCCGGTGTCGGTGGCGGTCACGGTATAGGTGCCGTTTGAGAGGATGTGCAGGGTTGGGACGGCGGGGTCAAAGCCTTCCTTGGCCTCAAAGTAGGCGGTGCTTTGCAGACTGCGGCCGGGCTTGTCGGGGACTTGGCGGTTGCGGCTTCTGATTAGGGCTGCGCCAATTGGCAGCTTCTCCTGCAGGAGGTCTTGATAGGCGTTCATTTCCTTGTTTGAAAGGAAGTCTTTTTGCAGAAGGTTGTCTTTTAAGACATTGGTAATGGCCAGCAGGCTCATGGCCATGTGGTGGGCCATATAACTTGCAACGGTGCGGTACTCCCCTTCTTCACAGCGGCTTTTTGTGTAGTCGATGGCTTCATACAGGCCATGGGTACCGTCGGCTTCCAGAAGCTTTAGGCGGCGAAGATTTTGCATGGCTTTTTTGGGGGCGGTAATTAGGGCAAGGAAGCTTGCGTAGGGGGCGATGACGAGGTCTTTATTCAGGCCTTTTTTTAGGCCGAGGGTTTGTACGCCGTGGGCTTTGTATTGGTAATTCAGGCCGGTGTCAAAGGCGTAAAAGGAGCTTTCGGATATGCCGAAGGGAACGCCCTTTTGTTGAGCCCTTTTTTCCTGGGCGTAGACGGCAAAGCGCAGACTTTCCGCTATGAGGGAGTTTTCGTAAACGGGCAGCAGCAGGTTTGGCATCAGATATTCAAACATGGTGCCTGTCCAGGAAATCAGCCCGAAATAGGTTCCGTCGGTAACAAGCAGCCGCCCCAGACGGCTCCAGCTTTTGGGTTCAATTTCACCCCTTGCCACGGCAATGTAATTGGTGGTGCGCGCCTCGCTTGCCAGCATGTCGTACCAGCTGTTTGTCAGGGCATTCCGCTCCACCTCATAGCCGATGTGAAGATTTTTCCGCTTTTTGTCATACAGCCAGTCAAAGCGCATGGCGGCGGCAAGTGCGGCTGTACGCGCCGCCAGCTCTGCGGCTTTTTTGCTGTCTGCCTTTTTCAGCTGCTCGGTCAGGGTGATGAGACAGGCGGCCAGATTGCCGCTGTCCACGGTGGAAACCACCCTTGGGGACAGGGGTTTTAGGGTTTTTGTGTCATACCAGTTGTAAAGATGGCCTTGGTATTTGTCCATTTTTTCTACGGTTTTTAAGGTTCGTTCCACCTGTTCAAGCATGGTCTGCTCGTCAATAAAGCCCAGCTCCTTAGCCGAGGTTATGCAAAGCAGGGACAGGCCGATATTGGTAGGAGAGGTACGGTGGGCGACACCGGCAATAGGCTCAATCTGCACGTTATCCGGCGGCAGAAAATGGTTTTCTTCGTTCTGATAGCACTCGTAGTAGGCGAAGATTTTCCGTGCTTCGTCAAGGAGGAAGGTGCGGTCGTCTGCTGAGAGAGACTCCTTCTTTTTGGGCTTTCTTGAGATGAGCCAGGCGTAAACGGGCGACAACGTCCACAGGATTCCGAGGAGTAGGGAGAGGGCGGGGCTTCTGCCAATAAGGATTGCGGCAAGGCCGATAATGAGGGCGGGCAGCATACGGCGAAGGTAATAGAAGAGGCTTGTTTTGTTCCTTACCTCCCCTTCTGCAGCGGTGACCCATTGAAGGCGGTGCTTCTTTGAAATGAGCATGCGGTAGGCGGCTCTTAGCACGGCGGAAAGGGATACCCATGTATTATAGGGCAGCAGAATCAGGAAGGTTACACTTTGCAAAAAAGCACCCTTGCAGCCGCAGATAACCGGGGAGGAAAAGCGGGCGCGGTAGCCGGAGCCGCTCTTTAAGGCCAGCTCTGCACCGGTTAGGAGCACAGAGGAACCGATGGCAAGGAGGGTCAAAAGGGTTGCGCAGGTAAAAATGGGCAGGGTTGAAAGGATGCCGAAAAAAATCAGCACCAGCATAAAGACCGGCGTGAAAATCCGCCGGATGTTGTCAAGCATATGATATTTTGTTACGGGGCTGACGGGGTTTTGCACCCGCTTGCCTTTGTTGTTGCAGAGGTGTTTTTTTAGCCATCCTAAGATTTGGATATCGCCCCTTATCCACCGCTCGCTTCGGTCAAAGTAGGAGAGTGCAGCGGCGGGAAATCCGTCGGTCAGCTCCACATCGGCAATGAGGCCGGCACGGAGGTATCCGCTTTCCAAGAGATCGTGGGAAAGCACCGTGTTATCGGGAATTGCATCGTCAAGGCAGGTGTAAAAGGCGTCCACATGGAGTATCCCCTTGCCCGTGAAAATCGCACGGCCAAAGAGGTCCTGATAGATGTCGCTCATCTCACTGCCGTAGGGGTCGATGCCCCCCTGCCCCGCCGAAATTTTCGAAAAGGCGGTTTGATTGCCCGACATAAGGTCAACGCTGATACGCGGCTGCAGGATGCCGAAGCCCTTGACGACAGCCTTCCTCTTTCGGTCGATAACCGGGCGGTTTAAGGGGTGGTGCATGGCACCGATTAGCTCGGCGGCACTGCCCAGGGTCAGACGGGTGTCGTTGTCCAGGGTGATGACATATCGGATACCTTTTGGCAGGCTGCCTTTTGAGCGAACCTGCAGGCCGCTCTGCTTGCCTTTTAAGAGGCGCATAAGCTCCAAAAGCGCGCCTCTTTTGCGTTCATACCCCATGTAAATATTCTCGCCGCCCTTGAAGCTGCGCTCACGAAAGAGGAAGTAAAAGCGGGTGCCGTAGGTTTTATTGAGCTTGTCGATTTCGTCGGCGGCTTTTTTTAGGATTGCGTCCTCGCCCTCCTGATGCTTGCGCTTGCTGTCTTTCAGGTCGGCAAGGATGCCGAAGGACAGGTTGTCCCCGGCATTGCGGTTTAGGAGATAGTATTCCTCCAGCTTGCTTGCAACCTCTGCCGCTGACTGTTCCGAGGTTAGAAGTGTGGCAATGACACAGAGGGTTTTTGCGTCGTCGGGCACGCCTTTTTCAAAATCGTAGCGGACAATGCGGGAAGGCTCCACCGTGTGCAAAATGAAATACTCCACCAGGTTTTTCACAATTTCATACACCGGAAAAAAGAGCAGCAGTCCAAACAAAAAGGAACGGTAATACAATGAAAATGCGGTGGTAAACAGCAGCGTTATGACGTACAGGCAATACAGGTAAATGCGGCGGCGCAAGCTGTCGCCCCGCTGCTTTAGCATGTATGCGCCAATGTGTTTACCGCTTTTTTCTGCCCGGGAAAGCAGTCGCTCGGCGACGGCAAACTCGCTGACATGCGCCTTTTTCGCCATGGTTCCAATGCGGTGACGATAGAAGGCCTTGCTGCGGCGGTCCATCTTTTCATAGACACCGGCAGGGTCTTTTTTGAGAATTTGCTCCACCTTGCTGACCGATTCGTATACCTCAAACAGGGAGGCGGCGGCCAGATAGCGCAGGGCGGGAATGCCTTTTGAAAAAAGGCTGCTTAGGTGCCGGTGCACGGCTGCGGCTTTATCCAAGACAGCATTTTCTTCGCCGGTCAGCCTTTTGCGGGGCTCGGTGCGGATGGCATGCTCTTTTGCAAAGATGTTCTTTTTTCTGCCACAGTAGCCTGCGGAAATCTCTTCAATAAGCAGTGCTGCGGCGGCAAGCTCGCCTATCACAGAAAACTTTAAGGCGGCGGTAAAAAAGCTCAACTCCGCCTCGCAAAGGGGAGAATCGGCCTGCAGCCCTTCTAAGAAAAGGCGGATGCGCTGCTCTGTAAGCTCGCAGCTTCCTGCTTTTACCAGCTTTTTCGCGTAGTACAAAACAAGCGGCTCCTTGCCGCCTTCCGTAGAGGGAAGTTTGCCGGGACAAAGAAAGGCGGAGAGCAGTTCCCGCCCTTCGCTTTCGATGACATACCCATTATCATACAGCCAATAAAACTCCTCCGGCGGTCGGCCGGGACGCTCCATTCCGCCAGAAATGGCAGCGTACACCCGCTTTATGTCCCGCAAATTCTTTGCCAAGACGTCTTTTTGCAGCGATACGCTTATGGGTGCGCCTGCATGCCGCTGTAAGGATATTTTTTTTGCGTAGTCAAAAAGCTTGCTGTCTTCTATATAAGTAGTTTCTTTTATTTCCATGTTTTTCCTCCAAGTTGCCGTCCCGCAGGGGATGATTTAACGCTATTTTTCACAAAGGGCGTAAAAAATATGCAAAAAAGCTTGACATTTCAAATTGGGTGTAGTACAATGCAAATGCCTGTAAAGCTATTATCCTTTACCGGGAGGAAAAATTATGAATTACAAAACCGTGGAAATGTGTCTGCTTTTTGACTATTACGGCGAACTGCTGACCGAAAAGCAACGGGATATTTTTGATTATTATTATAATGAAGATTTGTCGCTTGCGGAAATTGCCGAAATCATCGGCATCACCCGTCAGGGAGTTCGTGACGCGCTGCTTCATTCGGAGGCTGCACTGGCTGACATCGAGACACGCCTTGGCTTTGTGGCACGGTTTCAGAAGCTGGAGCCGGCACTTATTCAGGTGTCCGATTTGGCGGATGAAATTCTTGCCATTAACAACCGATCCTACTTCTCCGCTGAAATTGACCGAAAGGCCAATGAGATTTTTACCCTTGCATTGTCCCTGCGCGACTAGCCACCTACGCTGAAAGGAGCTTCTATGGCATTTGACTCCCTTTCCAATAAGTTAAACGCTATTTTTAAAAAGCTGCGCTCTAAGGGCAAGCTTGACCAAGCAGATATTAAGCTTGTCATGCGGGAAATTAAGCTGGCGCTCTTAGAAGCGGATGTGAATTTTAAGGTCGTTAAGGATTTTATCGCCCGCCTGTCTGAAAAGGCAGTTGGTGCCGAAATTCTTGAAAGTCTGACCCCTGCACAGCAGGTTATTAAGCTGGTTCACGAGGAGCTTATTTCCCTGATGGGCAGCCAAAATATGAAAATCCAGCTTGCCAGCAAGCCGCCAACTATTATTATGCTCTGCGGGTTGCAGGGTGCCGGTAAGACAACCCACGCGGCAAAGCTTGCCCTTTACTTTAAAAAGCAGGGCAAACGCCCGCTGCTGGCAGCTTGCGACATTTACCGCCCGGCAGCGATTGACCAGCTGCACACGGTGGGTAAGCAGGTGGAGATTCCCGTTTTTTCCCTGGGACAGATTAACCCTGTGGATATCGCGAAAAAGGCGGTTGCGCACGCAAAGGATCACGGAAACGACATTGTGTTCCTTGACATGGCGGGACGGCTGCATATTGATGAAGCTCTAATGCAGGAGCTTACTGCTGTAAAGGCGGCAGTGCCTGTTACGGAAACCCTGCTTTTCATCGACGCCATGACGGGACAGGACGCGGTTAACGCGGCGGCGGCTTTTAACGAGGCCTTATCCATCGACGGCATTGTGCTGACAAAAACCGACGGCGACACACGCGGCGGTGCGGCTTTATCCGCACTTGCGGTTACGGGTAAGCCGATTAAATTCCTTGGAACCGGGGAAAAGATGGAAAACCTGGAGGTCTTCCACCCGGAGCGTATGGCCAGCCGCATTCTCGGTATGGGCGACGTGCTCTCCCTGATTGAAAAGGCTGAGCAAAACCTTGACATGAAAAAGGCGGAGGAGCTTGAAAAACGCTTGCGTGCCAACAAGTTTACCTTAACTGACTTTCTTGACCAAATGGGCGAAATCAAAAAGCTTGGGTCTATGGGCGACATTCTTTCCATGATGCCGGGCGTAAACATGTCAGCCATGAAGGACGCGCAGCTAGATGATAAGCAGATAAACCGCATGGCGGCAATTATCCAGTCCATGACTCCCGAGGAACGGGAAAATCCCGAAATTCTCAACTTCTCCCGAAAGAAACGCGTGGCAGCGGGTTGCGGACGAGCTGTGGAGGATGTCAATCGGCTCTTAAAGCAGTTTGACCAGATGTCCAAAATGCTCAAGCAGTTTTCCGGCATGGGCAAAAAAGGCGGAAAAATGCCGGGCTTAGGTGGCTTTAAGCTGCCATTTTAACGTAAAGTATAAAAACTATATATAAAAAATTACAGGAGGAACACAGACATGGTAAAAATCAGATTAAAGAGAATGGGCGCAAAGAAGTCCCCCTACTACAGAATTGTAGTAGCAGATTCCCGCTATCCCCGCGATGGTCGTTTCATTGAGGAAATCGGTACTTACAACCCGCTGACCGAGCCGTCAACTGTTACAATTGACGCTGAAAAGGTTACAAAGTGGATTAAAGACGGCGCACAACCCACCGATACCGTTCGCGCGCTTCTTAAAAAGCAAGGCGTTCTTTAATCGTACTTATAAAAAGAAACTCGATACCGCGGCCGGAGGATTTTATTGATTGCCGGCGGCGGTATGCTATCGTTTTACGGAAAGGAAGCAAGCCTTATGAAAGATACTCTCACATTTATTGTGCAAAATTTGGTTGACCAGCCGGACGCTGTGAATGTCACCGAGGTAACAAAGGAAAACGGCGATTTGCTGTTGCAGCTCCGTGTTGCACCTACAGACATGGGCAAGGTTATCGGCAAGCAGGGCCGTATCGCAAAGGCCATCCGCACCCTTATGAAGGCACCGGCAACCAAGGCCGGCGTGCGGCTGTCCATTGACATTCTGGACTAAGGGCTAGGGCTTTGGTATGCAGCTTTTAGAAGCCGGAAAAATTATTAACACACATGGCGTTCGCGGCGAGGTCAAGATTGACGTTTACTGTGACAGTGCGGCTTTTTTGGCGCAATTTCCTGTGCTGTATTTGCAGGGAGCACCGCGAAAGGTTCTTTCGGCACGTCCTCATAAGCACTTTTTATTGGTGCAGTTTGAGGGCGTTCTTACTGTGCAGGACGCCATGGCGCTGAAGAACCAGCTTGTCTTTTTGGACAAGGCGGATGTGACACTGCCGGAAGGGCAATATTTCTATGAAGAGATTTTTGGCTTCCGGGTGTACGACGCGTTTCTTGAGCGGGAAATTGGTGTACTTGACCGGGTGCTGCAGTATCCGGCGCAGGATATTTACGTTGTAAAAGACGGGCAAAGGGAGATTTTGATTCCGGCGGTTGCGCCTTTTTATGAGCGGCTTGACCGGGAAAGCAGAACCCTTTTTGTCCGCACAATCGAAGGAATGGTAGAAGTTTAAATCATGCGTATTGACTTTATGACCCTTTTTGTAGACGAATTAAAGCCCCTCATTACCACCTCCATCATCGGACGGGCGTGGAAAAAGGGGCTGTTTGATTTGGGATTTTATCAGATTCGGGATTTCACCACCGACAAGCAAAAGCGGGTGGACGACTCCCCCTACGGCGGCGGATTCGGCATGGTGATGCAGGCTGACCCGTTGTTCCGCTGTCTGCAACATATTAAAGAAACCTCCGACACGACGCCCTTTGTGATTCTCCTGTCGGCCAGCGGCCTGCCGTATAAGCAGACCTGGGCGCGGGCGCTTCTTGCGCATGAGCATATTGTGCTTGTTTGCGGGCATTATGAGGGGGTTGACCAGCGGTTTATCGACAAGTGCGTAGACTTGGAGCTGTCCATCGGCGACTTTGTGCTGACAGGCGGCGAAATTCCCGCGCTGGCGGTGGCGGACAGTATTTTGCGGCTGGTGCCGGGGGTGCTTGCGGACAGCGAGTGCTTTGAGAAGGAAAGCTACTGGGATGGACTCTTGGAGCATCCCCACTATTCACGGCCGGAGGTTTGGGAAGAGCTTGCGGTGCCGGAAATCCTCCTATCGGGGCATCACGCCAATATTGAGTCCTGGCGGCACGAAGAATCCCTGCGCCGCACGGAAGAACGGCGGCCCGACCTGTACACCGCATACATAAACGGAAAGGAAACGGAAAAATGACGTATCCGATGAAGATGTCCCCCTGCTTTAAAGAAATGCTTTGGGGCGGGCAAAATTTTAAAACACTGTATAAAAAGGAGCTGCCCTTTACCCACACCGGCGAGTGCTGGGAGGCGGCAAATCATAAAAACGGCTCGGCGGCGGTTATCGGCGGCACTTGGAGCGGCTTTACTTTAGGAGAGCTTACGGCGCAGCTTGGGACGGATTTCCTGGGCACACTTGTGCAGGACGGGGAATTCCCGGTGTTATTCAAGCTGATTGACGCGCGGGAGCGGCTGTCCTTGCAGACGCACCCTGACGACGCCCTTGCAAAGGCAGACGGCGACCGGGGCAAGGTTGAAATGTGGATTATTCTTCATGCGGAAGAGGGAGCGGGGCTATATTTAGGCTTTGAGAATCCCATTTCGGCGGAGGAATATAAGGAGCGCATTGAGAATAACACCTTGGCGGAAGTGCTGCATTTTATTCCCGTGCAGGAAGGGGAATGCTATTTTCTCCCGGCGGGAATGGTGCATGCTATTGGAGAAGGCCTTGTTATCGGCGAGATTCAGCAAAACAGCGATACCACCTACCGGGTGTACGACTGGGGGCGCATCGGCCTTGACGGAAAGCCGCGGGAGCTGCATATTGAAAAGTCGCTGATTGCGTCTGACCGCGCTATGAAGGGCGAGAAGGCTGTGCCGCTGACAATTAAAACTGACGGTGCCAGTGTATTCTATCTGCCCGGCTGCGATTATTTTGGTGCGCAGCAAATTTCCCTGCAAGGTACATTTTCATTGCGGCCGGAGAAACGAAGCTTGCATATCTTTTTCTGTGCCGAGGGTAGCGGAAGCATTTCCACAGCAGGCGGTACGGGTGACTTTATTAAGGGCGACACCTATATTATTGCGGCATTTGAGGAAGAATGTACGCTTACGGGCGACGGGCTTCTGTATCACTTTTTTGTGCCTGACTTTGAAGAAGATTATTTGAAGCCGCTGCTCACGGCAGGATATTCGGCGGCGGAGATTGAAAAGCTGTATCACAAGTAGGCCTTACCCAAAGTCATGACGCAGCCAGCCATCGCTACCCATTGCCTCAAACAGGCAGACAATGTGTTCAATTTGCATAAAGCATTCCTCGTCAGAAAGGCTGTCATCTTCGATGATGGCCTTGATTTTTTGCAGGGCTTTGTAGCATTCCAATTCTAAAAGCTTCTCTGCGTCAATGGAAAGATTGGGGAAAGTAATATGGGTTTCTTCGCTTTCCAGGATTTTTGCAAGTATTTCTTTGTATAATTCCATGTTGTTCACCTCACAATCAATATATCCTACTTTACACTACTTTATACGAAATGTCAATCCATTGTATGATGGTATAGTATCATAATCACGAGGTGATAAAAATGAAACCATTAAAACAAAAAGTCAGCATTACCCTTGACGTAGATATTATTGAAAAACTGAAACCACTGGCTGAAGACTGTGACCGCTCTTTTTCCCAGTATATCAATTTAATCTTGAAAGAATATTTGCTCAGGTTACAAGAAAAGTAGCGTGGCATCACTGAAATAAATCATTGGAGGAACCAAAGTGACAGAAAAAGAAAACGCCCTGCGCATTATACAATTTAACAAGCCGGAACGGGTGCTTTGCGGCGCGCCGACCTTTTCGCTTAGCTATCGGGGCTGTAATCTGGAGGGATTTGACGGGCTTGGAGATTGGAACCTTCCGATTGGGGCAAAGTGGTACGATATTTGGGGCACGGGCTGGCAAAAGGAGCAGGAGGGCGTTATTGGCCTGACCTTCCATTGCCCGTTGGCGGAGGTTGGCGCTTTACAGGATTACGTTTGGCCAGATCCGAACGATGAACGCATTATCGGTAAGATATATGAGCAATTTGAGGAATATCAAAAGAGCGACAAGTCCGATTTTCTGTCGGGCAGCCATCGTTCCACGCTTTTTGAGCGGGCGTATATGCTTGTGGGTATGGAAAATTTGATGGTGTACTTCTATGAAGAGCCGGAATTCGTGAAGGAGCTTCTTGGCCGGATTATGGACTTCCAGATGGGTATTGCAAAGCATTATGCGAAGCTTGGGATTGAATTCGCAGGGCTTGGGGACGACCTTGGTACCCAGCGGGGACTGCTCTTCAGTCCGGCGATTATGGATGAATTCTTTGTGCCGGAGTATCGGCGCATCTTTGATTTTTACAAGGAGCGTAACGTGCTTCGCAGCTTTCATTCCTGCGGGTGTGTTATTGACGCGGCGGATACGCTGGCTGACCTTGGCGTTACTATCTTAAATCCCGTGCAGGATACGGCAAACGATTTGCCCATGCTGCTGCAAAAGATTGATGGGCGCATGGCCTTGCAGGGCGGCATTCCCTCAGACCTTATTATGAACGGGCCAACCGAAGCCATTGCGGCAGAGGTGCAGCGGAAGATTGCGCTGCTGGGCAAAAACGGCGGGTATTTCTGCGATGCGGACCAGGGGTTGCCTTTTCCGGAGGCACATGTGACGGCGTTGCGGGAGGCGGTTTCGCTTTATGGGCGGTATCCGGTATAATCGGCAAATATTAGCGGGACAATGGGAGATTGCGGATCAAGTCCGCAATGACATGAGAAGTAGAGTGCGGCGTGTAACACCGTTGTACCGATGAATGAAAAAAACAAATTTGACAAAACCCCTTCCTACCTATATAATAAATACCGAGTAAGCCAGATGGTCGCGTGTGCAGTGCCGAAAGGCCGCATATGAGGAAAGTCCGAGCTCCACAGGGCAAGAATAGCTGCTAACGGCAGCCGAGGGTGACCTTAGGACGAGTGCAACAGAGAGATACCGCCCGGTACTTTGTGCCGCGGTAAGGGTGGAAAAGTGAGGTAAGAGCTCACTGGGGGGTATAGTAATATACTCTTTATGTAAACTCTATTCGGAGCAACACCGCATAAAAGACACTAGGGCTGCCCGCCCGTCTTAGAGGTGGCTTGAAGCGTATGGCGACATATGTCTCAGATAGATGACTATCAAATACAGAACTCGGCTTACAGGCTTACTCGTTATTTTACAAGATGACGCTCTTCCTATTTCACAGGGAGGGCGTTTTTTATGCATAATTGCGGCTTATGTTCAATATACTCTAATAAAACTAAAAAGATTGGGTGATTGTAATGTTTGTAATGACCGCAAAGCTCACAAAAAAGCGTGCCGTACTATCTATTGTTGGTGTCGGCGTCGCTATATGCGCACTGATTTGTATTGCCGCAACGTCAAAACCGGTGCCTTCCACGCCCGCCCCCGTGCCTAATGCCGCCGAACAGCCGCCTGTACCAACCGTAAAGGTAACCGACACCAAGATTGTTACGGGTGAGGACCGGGTGAAGCTGCTTGCTGATTACGGCATCAATGTGCATCCCGACCCGGTGGAATTTATGGAGGTAAAGCTTCCGAAGAAGTTCGAGGACGACATGCTTACGTATCGGGATATCCAGCTTTCTCAAGGGTTTAATATTGAAAAATACGCAGGTAAGCGGCTGATGCGTTACAGCTACAAGGTGACAAATTACCCCAATGTCCAAGGCGAGGTGCTTGCGAATTTGCTCTTTTACAAGGATAAGCTTATTGGCGGCGACATCGCGTCTACGGCGGGGGGCGGGTTTATTCACGGGCTCTTGATTCCCTCGGCAACCGCGCCGAATGCACAGCAGCAAGCATCCGTTGCAGAACAGTCTGCTGATGCGGCACCTACCGTTCCCAGTGCCGCTGCGGAAGGCTCGGAGACGGAGATGCCTACATCATCTGACTTCCCGCTTGAATATCCCACTGAATAGCAAGGCTGTTTTTTCAAAAAGCACCTCTGTCTTTTGCAAAAAAGGCTTGACAGGGGTGCTTTTATGTATTATGGTTATGTTATATAAGTTAAATTTTATGAATGGAGTCTGCTATGACAAAGAAAATTGGTGAAAAATTTACGCTGCCGCTGGCACTGCTGCATACGACAGAGGGCGCTGCCGCTTTAATTGAACAAACGGAGCGGCAATATGCGGAGGGACTTGATGCCATCGCCGAAATGATTACCGCAAAGGACAAGCATCTTGTGCTCTTATCGGGGCCTTCTTCCTCCGGGAAAACGACAACCTCCAATATGCTTGCGGCGCGTCTTGATGCACTTGGTAAAAAGGCGATTGTCATTTCTCTGGACAATTTCTTTAAGGACAAGGAGGATATTCCCTTTTTGCCTGACGGACAGCGGGATATTGAGTCGCTGCGCGCTCTTGATTTGCCGCTTTTTGACAAGCTGCTGCGGAAAATTTTGCGGGGTGAGGATGCAGCGTTTCCTACCTTTGACTTTTTAACAGGCCGCCGAAGTGAAAAAACCTTGGATATTTCGGTTTCCTCTAACACGGTGTTCATCTTTGAGGGCATTCACGCGTTGAATCCGGAACTTTCGTCTGTACTGCGGCCGGATAACTGCATGAAGCTTTATATTGCGACTCGGACGGATTTCTTAAATGAAGACAAGTCAGTGGCGCTTGGTAAGCATGATATTCGGCTGGCACGGCGTATGGTGCGCGACCATCATTACAGGGGAACCGACGCCTTGACGACCCTTGCACTTTGGAAGAATGTGCTGCAGGGAGAAATGGATTATATCCGCCCTCACCGAAACCTGGCTGACTGTCAAATCAACTCGGTGCACGCGTATGAGCCGATGGTTATGCGGGCGCAGCTTTTGCAGCTCTTAGACGAAATTCCGCCGACGGAGGAGATTGTGCGGCTGCGGGAAAAATTTGCGGGGTTGTGTGATTTGCCGATTTCCGTTGTGCCAAAAAGCTCCCTTTTACAGGAGTTTTTGCCGGGGAATACTGCGGAATAATAAAAGGAGTGTGTACTCTTGGGAAGTATTTTTGATTCGGAGAAGCAGTTTCATCTGAAGACCGCGCCCGGTGACGTAGGCGAATATGTGCTCTTGTGCGGCGACCCCTCGCGGGTACCGAAGATTGCTGCATACTTTGTCGACAGTACGTTTGTTTGCCAAAACCGGGAATTTACCGTTTATACGGGAACCCTTTGCGGGAAGAAGGTTTCGGCGGTTTCTACGGGGATTGGCGGACCGAGTGCGGCTATTTGTGCGGAGGAGCTGATTCGCTGCGGTGCGAAGACCTTTATTCGTATAGGAACCTCCGGCGGCATTCGGAAGGATGTTATCGGCGGCGACCTTGTGATTGCAACGGCGGCGGTGCGGGACGACGGGACCAGTGCCGAATATTTGCCGAAGGGATATCCTGCGGCGGCGGATTTTTTTGTGACCAAGGCACTTTTTGAGGCAGCGGGAAATTTGTGCGACGGCAGCTTTGGCAACAGCTTTCATGTGGGGGTTGTGCAGAGCAAGGATTCCTTTTATGGAGAAACAAATCCAGAGAGCATGCCCATTGCCCCGGTGCTCCTTTCACGGTGGGATGCGTATGTGCGACTTGGGTGCTTGACGTCGGAGATGGAGTGTGCTGCGCTTTTTTCTGTGGCGCAAACCCGTGGGGTTCGGGCCGGTGCAGTGCTTCTTTCCATCTGGAATGTGGAGCGGGCAAACGGACAGGAAGACAGCCCCCTTTGTATGGATACCGACAAGGCCATTCGCTGCGGAGTGGACGCGATTAAGCGCTTGATGGCGGCGGATGCTGAATAGAAAAAAAAAGGCTTGAGGAAATTCCTCAGGCCTTCTTTTTTACGGTTCATCTGTCGGTTCCAGTTTGTAAGCCGCGTTGCAGGCGCCGCACATGGGACAGACAAAATCTGCCAGTGCGTCTGCCCAATTTATCCCGGCTTCGTCGGCGTCAGCCTCGTCATACCGGTGTCCGCAAAGGGTGCAAACATATTGCTCCATACAGGCTGTTTCCTCTTTATTGCATAGTTTGCCGGGGCGTTGGTGCTCCGGCACTTTTATTCTATGCGGCGACTTGCCTGAATGTGCTTTAATTAAAAATATTTTCTCCGTATTTGGTGAAATATTTCAGCATTTTTTCATAAAAGGGCTGATTTTCGGGGTTTTGGAGTTTTGGGTCGGCGGCAAGAATTTCCTTGGCGATAGCGGCGGCGTTTGCAAAGAGGGTTTGCGGAACGGCGCACCCTGACAGGGTGTTGTTCATAAGGCCGTGCTGCCGTGAGCCGAAGATATCACCGATGCCGCGGGTTGCAAGGTCCTGCTCTGCGATGGCGAAGCCGTCATTTGTGCCGCAGATGACCTGCAGGCGCTTTAAGGTTTGTTCCCCGCTGTTTTCGCTCAGGAGGAAACAGAAGGACGCAGACGTGCCGCGACCCACCCGGCCGCGCAGCTGGTGCAGGGAGGACAGACCGTAGCGTTCTGCGTTTTCAATGACCATGACGGTGGCGTTTGGGACGTTTACGCCGATTTCGATGACCGTTGTGGATACCAGAATCGACAGCTCACCCCTTGCGAAGGACAGCATGACGGCGTCTTTTTCCTTCTCCTTCATCTTGCCGTGGAGGATGCCCATGGGGATGCCCTTGAAGCTTGTTTCCGCCAGCTCCTTTGCGTGGGTCAGGACGGATTTCATGTCGGAGGCAAGGCTTTCCTCATCCTGCTCCTCAATGAGCGGGCAGACAAGATAGCACTGGCGGCCTTTTTCTGTTTCCTGCCGCATGAAATCGTAGAGGCCCTGCCGTTTTGCGGGGGGAACAAGAAAGGTTTTCACCTTTTGGCGGCCGGGGGGCAGCTCGTCCAGCAGTGACACGTCCAGGTCGCCGTAAAGGGACAAGGCCAGTGTGCGGGGAATGGGCGTTGCAGACATAACAAGGGTGTGTACCTTTTCCCCTTTTTCGCCCAGCTTTGCCCGCTGGCGAACGCCGAAACGGTGCTGCTCATCACAGATAATAAGCCCCAAGTCCGCATACTCAACGGCGTCGGAAATCAGCGACTGGGTGCCGACTATGAAATCCAGTTCACGGGCTTTTATGGCAGCGATAATTTGGTTTTGTTGTTTCTTTGGGGTGTCGGAGGTGAGAAGTGCCATGCGGATACCGAAGGCTTCGAACAAAGGCAATATGTCAGCATAATGTTGATTTGCAAGAATGGTTGTGGGTGCCATCAAGGCGACCTGCTTTTGATTTTTCACGGCGGTAAAGGCGGCAGCCATGGCAACCACAGTCTTGCCGCTGCCTACGTCGCCTTGCAGCAGGCGGTTTAGGGGGCGTCCGCTTTGCATGTCGGCGGTAATTTCCTTTACGCTTCGCTGCTGCGCAGTCGTTAGGGCATAGGGCAGGGCGGCTAAAAACGGCGCCATGTCCACCGATTTAAAGGGGGTTGCAACCTGTTTTACCCGCTTGCTTTTTAAGAAGGCAAGGGCGGTGGCATACACCAGCAGTTCGTCTAGTACGATGCGGGCTTGTCCGCG